>Ga0207847_100027_pt1 | contig 296588 bp, 283 predicted proteins | sample TtaePargueraPR_8_FD_187736 | JGI IMG/M metagenome (GOLD analysis project Ga0207847, IMG submission 187736) | Aerobic enrichment media microbial communities from Bioluminiscent Bay, La Parguera, Puerto Rico - Tt and E1 (SPAdes) | ecosystem: Environmental > Aquatic > Marine > Unclassified ... | reverse complement strand
GAAGAAAATCCCCCCTTGGAACCCCCCTCTTGGAATGTGGATATATGGATAACCCTACGGGTTACCCACATACCCACATTCTTAATAGTAATATTCTTCGAATATCTATATTTTGTAAATCTAAAGGTGGGCGGACAGGCGTATTGCAGCGGTCTAGAACCCGAATAAGCAGGAAATTCGGCATGTTTTTTTATTTGTTGGCAGGTGTTTTATTTTATTTCCCTTCTTGATAAATCTCTTGCTGAATGATGAACAGCTAAAATGTCAACTAAGTTGTCATTAACGATTTTATATATTATTCTATAATTTCCTTCGATTAGTTCGCGAAATCTTTCGTCATTGTATTCTGGCACAGGTTTGCCTGATAAGGGATATTTTTTAAGAATACTAGTTCTAGACTTTAATTTGATGACTTGAATTTTTGCATATCGCTTTGAATCTTTAGAAATGTAATCGTGGATGTCCTTTAAGTCTTCAATTGATAATGGTGTCCATTTTATTTGAACCATTTTTCCATTTCTTTTTCTAAATCATCTTCTGAAATACTTTTCCCTTCTTCAGATTGTTTATTTGCTTTTTCAATTTTTTCTACAATAATCAATCTTTCAATGAGCTCATCAATAGTAAATTCATCGGGAAACTTATTTATCGTCTCTATAATTTTTGTTTTAGTCAACATACAAATATCATTTGATCAAATATAATCATTCTATATTGAAATTTACGTTCTAATTAACGCCTGCCCACCGCCAGCGCATAATGTCGTGGCGGTTTTGAAGCCCGTATTATCCACCGAACGTGAACGAAATATAGTAAACAACTTTCAGATATAACATAATCGCCAGCCTTGCAATATGCGCCATGTTGTGCACAGTTTGCCTAGTCCACTTTAAAATACCAAGTCGGCTTTTTCCTCTTCCTCCAAATTCCTCGTTGTCTGGTTTTCACTGGTTTGTTGTTGTCGTCCAAAAGAAATAATCGTTTACCTTTCTTTAGTAGCCGATCGGTCAAATCATCATTCCGTTGTGAACTGGAAACGAGTAATGAGGATATAAATTCTTTATTGTCAATCCTGCTCGGTTTATCGTCAGTTGATAGAACTAAAGTATCAGTTTTGTTTTCTCTTACTAATGTGTCGTAAACTGTTATAAATTCAAGGTTCACAATTTTGTTGTTCATCGTCCAATGTCCAATGGCCCAGGTATGTGCCAAATCAAACCTCCAATCAATCCTAAAAGTCGAGTCCTCATTGAATGTCAAACTGTGTCCGAAGTGATCCTTATATTTTCCAATAAGATCTTGTCCGGAGGCAGAGATTGCTGTAAGAATTAATATTGTAAGTACTCTCATCTCTGTCAGCAAATTGTGCACAACGCCACAGTATGAATCGTGGCGATTTGATATAGTTAAAGTTTCAAGTCCAAGATAGCCAAATCACAGATTTGGCGGACTATCCAGAAAGCAGAAATGTATCATAAAGCACTAATACGCCATGATTTCATACTGAATGTTAGGCTCTGTTATTTTATTCGTTCCAGTTGACCGTTCTCGTAGACCTCCGTTCTGGTTAGTTCACCAGAGGAGTTGTAATATTTCAAGTTGCTCGTTGGTCTTCCGTTCCTGAATCGTCCCTTGAATCTAGTTAAACTGTTTGAATCCAGTTCTTCGACTTTTCCGTTGCAAAGTTCACCACAGCAGTAATGCTTAAATTCTTCAGGTGGTGCGTGTAAGTAGGTTGGGCCATAAAATCTGGCTTTCTGAAGGTATAAAGTATCCGTTCTGAGTTGTTCATCTATCTCAAGGTCAAACCAAAAATTTGTTATCATTTCATTCCAAATCATCACCACTTCAACTTGGTAGTAGTTCGGGGTTAAACTGATGGATTGACCAGCCGCAACTCTTATTGTTGTATCTGATTCAAAATCGTTGACAAAGTATGGTAGTTCAATAACACTCTCGTTACAGGCATCATAAAAGACAAAGGAGACGTTTGTTTGCCCGTTAGAGTTCAGGAACATAAAAGTCGATATGATGGTTAACAGAGTTCTCATGTACGATTTGCAGAAATAGAGCCTAACGTGCGGCTAAATCCTATAGGGTTTATACACATTATGCTAATTCAATTTTCTTAAATAAATTTTAAAATAATCTTTCCCAAAAACAATCGGAACAACCCTGGTATTTTATTTTATGGAAAAGCTGAGATCTTTCTATAGAACAAAGGTCTCACGAAATGAAAAGTCCGGTGAGACCTCTGTGGTTGATGATCTAAGCTGCCGCTTCTACGATTCCCAACATCTCTAAATATTGTGGGGTTCCTTCAAGGGCGATGCGCGAGATCGATATAAAATCGCCCAACCATTGGTTGAGTTTTTCCAGTGCGATATCGCGGGCCACTGTTGCATTTTGGGCTTCTCCTGTGTGATCCCAAAAATTCCCAACATATCCAGAAATTGCGGTGTGGAGAGCATATTGGCATAAAACGCCTTCCCCTGCTTGATCCAGCCGGAAAAAGTGAACGATCACCTTCCGGAGATTTGCAGCGATTCATAAGCACCCCGATTATCCTTCAAGGCCACACGCGCGATCTTCACATGCTTCATGTATTCCCTATTCGCCTCAACTTTGGCGAGGTTTAGTTCATTGGTTGCCTCATACTGATCACCGTATTCTTTGTCTTTAGCGATGTCAAGGGATTGCGCTTCCTCGTAGAGGGCAAGCCCCTCACGAAGTTTTTCTTCTGTATACCCGTATTCGGCTAATAAATTTTTTATGACCTCCTGGTTAAGGGCATTGGTGATCGCATTTTGCGCAAACAGCAGTTGACTGTGAATTGAAAATTTTGACATAATTGTAAATTTTAGTGATTATAAAAGTTGGTTTATACCTGATTAAATGTAAAAGCATGAGTAATTGAGGCAGATAAATGGCAAATCGAGGTGGAAAAGTGACAGAAACGGGACGATAAGTCATTTTTCCATGGTTAAAATCGTTCCTGACCCGGTAAAAGTCGTTCCCCACGCCGTAAAAATGACTCCCCGGTCCGTTAAAATGATTTTTCCACGGTAAAAATGATCCCCCGGATGGTAAAAATCGTTCCCCATCCGGTAGATCTGGTTCCCCTACCCGTAAATATCGTTGCCCACATGGTAAAAATGATTCCTTGAAGGTTATTTGCGATTCCCCGACATTCATTTGCGATTCCCCGGCATTCATTTTCGTTTCCCCATCGGTAGGCGTGAGTAATTGATGGTCATTTGCCATGCAAAGACGGGGTTTGTGTTAAAAGAAAGGGTAGGAATAGATGGTGCAACCGGGTTTTTATTTGCCCCGAATATAATTGCAGAAAATAGCGGACCATTTGCTAAAATATGAGGAACAAACTGCTTTACTAACTGATAAGTTTTGAATATAAAATAATGTGTGTTTAAACTAATACACGATTTAAGTTTGATTCATTTACTTCCCTTTGCCGGTATCTCATGGCCAGATTGGCACGTGCCCCCGGACTTTCAATGTCAATCAAAGTCAATTTTAGGCTTCAGTAATGAACCTCTCTGTAGAAGAAGCCAGTACTGATTCATATGTTATGATTTTTATTTCAATAGGTTCTCTCTCAAAAAAAGTGCTATGGCTTCTGTCATCATATCCTGGTTCTCCTTTTTTTGAAAACCATGTCCTTCATCTTTTGCAAGCATGTACCAGACAATTCCACCATTCTCCCGTATAGACTTCACCATTTGTTCTGATTCTGACGCAGGGACTCTCGGGTCATTTGCTCCCTGGATCACAAAAAGAGGAATAGTTATTTCGTTCACATGATTGGTTGGTGAAATTGACTCCAGGTATTCCCTCATCTTTGGGTCCCGTTCATCTCCATATTCAATCCTTCTCAGGTCCCTTCTGTATTCTTCCGTGTTCTCGAGAAAAGTCACAAAATTGCTGATACCGACAATATCAATCCCACACTTTAACTTATCGTTGTAGTTGAACATCGAAGACAGGACCATGTATCCACCATAGGATCCACCAAAAACCGCAATTTTTTCTCCATCAAAATCGGGGCTGTTCCGGATCCATTCGATAAGCTTACCAATGTCTTTTACAGAATTCTCCCTATTGAATTCATTGTCCAGCTTCAAATAGGTTTTCCCATAACCGGAAGATCCGCGTACATTGGGTGCGATCACAGCAATCCCCATCTCATTGACTAAAAAAGCATAAAATGATGAGAAATTTGGAACATGTTGTCCTTCCGGTCCTCCATGAATTGAGATCATTACAGGTAAATTCTCCTTTTCCCCTTGTGGCTTGTAGACAAATGCGGGAATCATTCGGGGTTTTCCGTCCACTTCATCAAACGTTTCATAGGTAATAAGTTCTGGTTTAGGAAACTTTGAAGTATTTAATCCACCTACTTCACTATAGGTCCACCTTGTGATTTTTTCAGATGCAAGATTCAAAGTATAAATGTCACCCGGAGTTTCTGTCGTATTGATAACCATCCCCAGCTGATCTCCGGCAGAATTGAACTTCAGAGAAGAGATTTGTCCAATGGGTAATGCTTTCACCGGTTGGTATTGATTGGAAGCCATGTCTAAGAGGTACAATCGACTAAATCCATTTTCATTTACAGTGAACGCAGCTTTTGTATTGTCTGAATTAGTGGTAAAACCATCGACATCCCATGGAATATCGGAGGTTAGAAAGTCGTATTTGCCTTTCTCCATATCATATTTGGCCAGGGTTGTGAATTCTCTTCCTTCATTCGTCAAAATGTAAGCGTTTTTTCCGCTTTTATCCCATGAACGGGCCATAAAAACGGCTTCACTTTCACTGTCATTGATTTGTGATAGCTCATTGCTGGAAAGGTAGAAAATGAATGAATTAGACCTCGTGCTGGACAAGTATTGAATGACGATCAGCTTATTATCATCAGGAGACCAGTCCGTCACTATCCAGTATCCACTTCCCCGATCAATTTTGATGGATGCTTCTTTAGGTGTTGCAATACTTGAAACATATATATCAAAATCTTTCTTATTTCTTCTGGTAGATGTAAATGCGAACTTGTCCCCTTTGTTCGACCAGTTCAGACCAAAATTTACGGATTCTCCGTCGCTAAGCATTTCTGAATTCCGGGTCTGCATGTCATACCAATAAATCTGAGCGAACTCATTTCCTCCAATGTCTTTGGTAAAAAGAAAGCCATTGTACTCTTCCATTGGACAGAATAGCCCATTTGATACGGGTTCGTCAAAGAAAGTAATCTGATTCCTGAAACCACCGGGGTCTTTAACGGAGTGAAGCTGGTTGGTATTCCCGAATCGAGTAGAGATCATAATACCTCTATCACCCGGTAGCCAATCCACAAGAGAAGCAGAACGAGTGTTTTGATATTGTTGAATTCGTTCCTTAATTTCTGCAGGAACTGCAGGGACATCCTCCAATACCATATTGCCTTCTTCTCTTCGCTCCTGGGCATAGGATAAAGTCGCAAACAGGATCAGAAAGCCCAGTATTTTCACGTTTAGATTTTTCATGGTTGTGATATTTAGTTGGGTTTATTTGTTGATTACATGCGACTAAACGACACCTTTCGTTAAGCCACCTTATACCACTATCACTTTTGAATAATTAAATTAATCATTCCAAAAAGCAATTAACAGCAACCATAGGATTTTGTACTGCCAAGTGGTTGTGATTTCTATGCCACAAAAGGGCAAGGAGTTTAGATCTCTGTGTAACTCCGTGCTCGCCTCCGTGTATCTCTGTGGAATAAAAACCTGGTGATCGTAAACTTTTCAAAATATCAGCTATACGAAAGAAGTCTTTAACACCCTACTTAATTTTAGTTGCAAAGCTATACTCACCAGAACCCGTTTCAACAACCCGACTTTCATCATCCTCATAAATAATTTTTATGTTATCCATATCAGATAGAGGGACACCATTTACCATAACTGAACTTTTGTCTACAGTAGGTATGTGAATTTCAGCAGATGTATTGGGAGGAATGGTGACGTTCATGTTTAATTGATCGCCTTCCTTCTTCCATTTTGAAATGATTTCTCCGTACATCGAATGGTGGCTGGCTGAGACATAATCCAATTGATTGTCAACCAGCGGGTCGATGATGATCTTTTTATAACCCGGATCTTTTGCATCGGTCTTTATACCGGCGACATAGGAATACAACCATTTGCCAACAGCGCCATAGGCATAGTGATTGAAGGAATTCATCCCGATATCCTGGAAAGAACCGTCGGGTTTTTGACCATCCCACCTTTCCCAGATGGTAGTGGCGCCCTGCGTGACTGGATAGAGCCATCCCGGATATTCTTTTCTGAACAGTAATTGAAAGGCCAGTTCAGGATATCCATTGTCTGATAATACCTGGCAGATGAGTGGTGTTCCCAAAAATCCCGTTGTGATGTGCCCGAATTTTTTGACATCCTTGGCGAGGTTATTTGCGGAGGCTTGTTTCAATTCCTCGGGGATCAAATCGAAAGCCAACGCAAGCACATAGGCTGTTTGCGTGTTAGGTGACAACCGGCCGGATGAGGTTACAAATTCTTTTTGGAAAGCCGTTTTAATTTTTTGCGCGAGGGATTTATATTCTTCAGATTCATCACTCTTACCAATTAATTCGGCACTTTTATAAAGCACTTCCGTAGAATAGTAAAAATATGCCGTTGCGATCAGGTCGGTATCGGTGTAGGCGCCAGGATAAGCAGAACTTGTAGAAGAATATGACAGCCAGTCACCAAAGTGAAACCCGGTGTTAAACAAATATTGATCGCCCGCCTGCTTTTTCATGTATTCCACCCAGCCTTTCATAGCAGGATATTGGGTTTCTAATATCCTTTGATCACCATAATTTTGATAGACAGTCCATGGAATTACCGTTACCGCATCCGCCCATCCGGTTGCTGCGCCGGCGGTTCCGCCAAATTCATTGGTCATACTCAGTATATCCGGGACCACATGCGGGATCCTGCCTTCTTTATCCTGGTCAGCTGCGACATCTTTCATCCACTTTGTAAAGAATGAGGCAACATCCATATTGAAGCAGGCCGTTGGCGCAAATGCCTGGGCATCGCCTGTCCAGCCAAGCCGTTCATCGCGTTGAGGACAGTCCGTCGGCACATCCAGAAAATTGCCTTTTAAACCCCAGACAATGTTATGTTGCAGCTGATTAACCAACGTATCGGAACATTCAAAATCTCCAATAGGTGTCATGGCCGAGTGGATCACTTTTCCGGTAAGGTCCTTCAAATCGATCTCACCTTCGAAATCTTCGACTTTCACATAGCGGAAACCCTGGAAAGTGAAATGTGGCTGATAGGTTTCCAGGCCCTTTCCACTAAAAATATACTGAACTTTCTGATCTGCTTTCCGCAGGTTGTCGATATAAAAATTACCATCCTTGTCCAGCACTTCCGCGTGAGTCAGTGTGATTTTAGAACCTTGCTTAGCTTTAAGCTTTATTTCCATCCAACCCACCATGTTTTGACCCAAGTCGAAAACCAATTCACCTTTGGGAGTAATTATTTTTTTAACAGGTTGAATGGTTTCTACGATTTGAACCGGAGGGCCATCCTGGGCGACTAAATTATTTTTATCAAAATCCGAAACGGAAACGCCCTTCCAATTTGAATCTTTATAACCTGTTTCGTCCCAACCGGTTAGTTCCAATCTCGCATCATAAAGTTCTCCATCGTAAATTTCTGATTTTAGAATGGGTCCTGTGGAGGATTTCCATGAATTATCTGATATGATTGCTTCTTCACCATTTTCATATTTAATGTGCAGTTGAAGGATAGCTGCCAATTTATCGCCGTAAATATTTGATTTTTCGTTCCATGCAAGTTGTCCCCGGTACCATCCATTTCCCAAAATCAATCCAATAGCATTTTTTCCTTTTTTCAACGCTTCGGTTACATCGTAAACCTGATATTGCAACCTCTTGAGGTAGCTGGTCCAACCCGGTGTGAACTGATCATCACTAATTTTCTCACCATTTATATGAAGCTGATAAAGTCCATGAGCGGACACATAGACTCTTGCATCTACGACTGGATTATCCAATGAAAATTCCTTTCGCAAATAAGGGCTGGGATTGGGAGTTGAATCGGATTCGATGGCATTCGGTTCAATCCATGAGGCTTGCCAATCGGAAGGACCGAGAAGTCCCATTTCGAAAAAAGTGGGTTCGCTCCATTCCGATTCATTGCCATGATTATCCCAGATTTTTACCTTCCAGTAGACCCTTTCTCGCGATTTCAGGGTTGGGCCACCGTAAATTACCTGGATAGATTGGTCGGACTGGACCTTATTCGTATTCCAAATAAACTGGCTCTCGTTTGAAAGACCCTCCAGGCTGTTCGCCGTAACAATTTGATAAGCCGTTTGGTGAGTGCCTGGTACATTGCTGATAATTTCCCAACTCAATCGTGGTTTGGTCTCATCAATACCTATGGGATTTATTTTGTATTCTGTTTTTAGGTTGGCTAAAGATAAATTTCCATTCGGAATCTGGTAAAATGCAATAGTGTTTTGAAAACCTGCCAATAAGGATAATAAAACAAAAGTCAGAGAATATTTTATGAAAGACATCGATAGTTAAAGGTTTGATTCCAACCAATTTATTCACTTTACTGTTTTTATGAAACAATTTTATCAACCTCTTCAAAAATTTCTTTGCAGACCTCCAACCTTGATGGTTACCAGGGCAAGTATAACAGTATTAAAAAACAGTTTATTAAATAGCTTATATTTTTTCATTAAATAATTATATTTTTTAATGTCATTAAACCGCAACCTTAATTTCATTTTTTCAACTGCTGCCGGCCGCACTTTTTATAAACCACCTTTTGACAAACATTAATATAGTAAGTAACGGGTTCTTTAATCTTGAACCCCCTTTCAACAGCAATTAAAAAAGAGAGAAAAATTCTCCCCTTCCATTGCTGTGTTTTTGATTAGCAGAATTTTTAAATTCGGAAATTAATTATGTAATCGGGATGTAGCGCAGCCCGGCAGTCCCGATAAACCTATTCGATATTCGGAGAGTAGCGCAGCCCGGCAGCGCACTACGTTCGGGACGTAGGGGTCGCGGGTTCGAATCCCGCTTCTCCGACAGATATCGGGATTCGGGACGAAGAGGCCGGGAGTTCGAATCTCCCCATCCTGACTTCATTTCTCAAAATTTCAAGAATGAAATAGGTATCAAATAAAAAGTGTGAGTATTCAATAATACTCACACCCCTTTAAAATATCTGTTATCTATCTAACCGTCCTATTAATAATACTCATAATTAGTTATTTCATTTCCCGAGTTTCCTGAAGCTGTACGGTTTATCGGAAAGCCAAGATCATTGAATTCATAGCTTATCTGATAGGTTAGATCTTCATCATTTTCTTCCACGCGATAGTAATTAGGAAGTAAGTTTTGCATTTTATCGTAGGGGAATGCTTCTGTCATAGGAAATGGGTTGCTTTTACCCTCCAGATAATCATATGTTTTGGTTGAGATTAAAATATAGTCATCAGAATTGTCGTCGGGTATATATGTTAATTGCTTGTAGATACTTCCGTGGTCAAAAAACAAATTGACAATCACGAAGCTTTCCAGGTAATCCCCATTTGATTGCCGGTGGTATATCGCCATTCCGCCAAGGTTTCCGGCTGGATCGTAGTCATAAAGATTATATGATTTGATCACGCCATTCTGGACTTTTTCTGATTTGATGATCTTTCCATTTTCCTGATAGAAGTATTCATCGATTCCCTCATGGCTGTTTATTTTTTCTATGAGTCCATTAGCCGAATAGTAATAAGTGTATGTTCCACTGGATAATCCGGGTGTTTCATTTTCCCAATGAACTTTGCTAATTCTTCCAAGTTCATCGTATTCATATGTCCTTTTGGCCCTCCAATTGCCACCAAAAGATTCATATGATTTTGGCTTGGAAATTAATTCGTCATCCAAAATGGATAATTCGAATGATAATGAAGTTCCTTTTTCAATACCGGAAAGAACTTCAGCTATTACAAAGCTAAAAGTTTTGTGGCCTTTTAATAAAGCGTCATTTACCGCCTGAACAGTAAAACTCAGGTTGTTAGCACCAATAGGAGCTTCCAACTCAATGATGCCATTTTCATCGAATGCAGGTTGCGTACTAAAAATTTCAGGGTCAAAATTTTCAGAAAGCTGGATAAGAACCTTTCCATTAGCCGGAACGGGTGAAGACAGGCTAATATTTACCGTAAGCCCTTCTGCATTATTTTCCACAAGATTTCCTGTTTCTGTTTCAAAATTGGCCGTTACCGGTGCTTCATCATCAGAAATTGTCATAGTAGTGGAAGCCTTTTCGCCAATCAAGTAACCTTGTGGGACGGTTGTTATTTCGAAAGAAACAGCTCTGGATTCGTCAAGTGTTTGATTATCCACGGCCTTTACTTTGAAAGAAGTTTTTGAAACGCCTTTTGAGAAGAGCACTTCAATTTGATCATCTTCAATATCCGGATTGGTTTGAAAATCTTCCAGGGAGTTTGTGGTTACTTCAATTTTGAGGATACCGTCTGTCGGGGCAGGTTTATTGAAATTTATAAATACATCCTGCCAATCGGCATTTTCAGAAAGCGTAAAATTGTCAGTCAATTGGACAACTACCGGAAAATCGGATGAGGGGTTTTCGTCCTGCTCATCATCACACGATATTAGGATGGCCATCACCATGATAACCATACCCAGATTCAATAGTTTTTTCATTGTTTAAGTAATAATTGGGTGTTTGATGTAGTAACATTTAATGGAGTTTTCTTTAAAAATCCAGGCTCTATATGGAGTCAACTTGGGCATGCAGATCGCTTTGTAGCAGAATTGCCGAACAGGCTGTGGCTAAAAGAAGCTTTTTGTTTTCGTCAAGACTTGGATCAAGCCATACTGTTCCTTTATTGATTATTTCCACAGCACCGATGACTTTTTCTCCCTCCTTGAATTCAAAACCAAGGATTTCCTTGCCAATGGTTTTTCCTTCCTGCAGCGTTCGAACAGGAAGAATGACAATTTCTTCATATTCATTGTTTGACAGAACCCCTACGTATTTACCGTCCTTTCTAAAATCATCAGGGTTAAGAATCAGAAGGTTCCAGCATTTGTTTTGGTTTTCATCCAGGATGTTGGAAGTGAAAACATCTTTGGTTTGAATGCCAAACGAAAAAAGATTGTCAGGGGAGTTATTGTTAACAAAACGATCTAATGGAATTTCTAAACCTTTTACCTTATTTGCACACAATGCTGTAAATGAATTCTTTTCATCATACATTGTGAAAGAGTATTTTTCATTAGCGCCTTCCAGACCGACCAAGAAGAAATCATATTTATAAGATTTTAGCCAGCCACGGGATACCTTGCTTGAATAAAATTTTCCGAATGAGATCTTTTGGTTCATTAACCAACCCTGACGACCTTGAACAGGCATTACTATTCCGCTGTTAATCAGCTGACTATCAACTGACATTCTAGGGGTGGTGCAGGCAAGCATGCCCAGCATAGCCCCTACCAAAAGTATTTTTTTCATACATTTAATATGGAAGTATTTGACAAGAATGAAGTGTACTCAATAATTCCCTATGTCAAACAGATCGAAATACGTTCAGGTTCATTTGAATGTTTTCGGTTTTTGAAAAACTTTTTATGAATGGGCAGAATAAGTTACAAATGAGAAATTATAGCCCCATTTTGGCCATGATAATTGCAAATCTCTTTATCAATATAGGATATGCTCAATATTGGTACGGCTACTCTTCAATGGATCATGCGGGGTTTAATGCCATGCATATCCAGCCTGCCTCCACCATAAACAGTCCATTTTTATTTGATATTCATGTGGTGGGTATTGAATCTTATTCCATCACACCGGAATATTTTCCATTGTCCATAAAAATATTAAAAGAGGATCCGGCTTTGTTTCTGGCTGAAAATCACAAACAGGTGGTTGGTGAGACGATCACTTTTCCAGGTTTCATATGGAGATTAGATAAGAAAAACGCAGTTGGTCTGGATATTAAATTGCGCTCTGTATTTGCGATTGATCCACTGGAATCTTCTTTGATTGATTTATTGACAGATTATCTTTTCCTGGGAGGTACCGAATCTATTCAGTCAGATGAGCAGCTTATTTCGCGATCTTCGGCTTGGCTGGAAGTTGGGTTTAATTATTCCAGGAACATAATCAAAAACAACCATCATGAACTGAATTTGGGAATAACCCCGAAGCTTTTTTTTGGGCAGGGTAGCGCTAACCTCCAAGTTGAAAATGTAAATATTGAACAAGATATTGACGCTGGAGTTGTGGATATTACCGGTCTGGTGGGCTTGCAATACAGCCAAACGATAGATGATTGGAAAGTCGATGAATATTCATTTTTGGGAAGAACCTCTGTAGCATTTTCCGGAGGCCTAGAATACATTTACAGACAAAGTCTGGATAGTGATCATAAATTTAAAGCTGGAGTTTCCGTTTTGGATCTGGGTAGGATGAAATATGAGCGCTCTATGTATGCAGGAACCTTTCAGGCTGATCATTTGTTGGTTGATGCTGAAACATTTGAGCAGGTTGATATCCTGAAAGCGTGGGCGGATCTGGTTCGTGGATTTTTTGATCGAATTCCGGATGAAGAAGAGAAATTGATCATCAATCTACCCTCCAAGCTGGGGTTGCAACTTGATTACCAAATAATACCTAAAGTTTACATTAATTTTTCTACCTATCTGGCAATTCAGCCTGACAAAAGTGACCTAAAAAACGCACCAAATTTTAATACTTACGTCCTTACACCGAGGTATGAAAGCGAAAAATATGGGATTGGCATTCCATTTATATTTGATGAATATCGGGGGTATTCAACGGGAGTCAGTGTTTTTTGGGGTCCGTTTTACCTGGGTTTGACTAACATATTTGGGTCAATCTTTTCTGAAGATGGTACCAACAACCTGGGAGGATACTTTGGTGTAAAGTTTAGCAAATTAAGTGCCCGGTGAAAACAATGTAGGTGTAGATCAATCAGCTTTGAGGGGTTGATCTTTTTGAATAGTTTGAATAGAAGGAGAAGGTATTTCCGTTTTTACCAAAGCCATCCTCTTTACTTTTTCTGCCACTTTCATAGCAATCGCTACAATGGTCAGGGTAGGATTAGCATGACTGGAAGTAGGAAAGACAGAACTGCTGGCTACAAATAGATTATTGACACCAAATACTTTGCAATCAGGGTCGACTACTCCATCTTTTTCCTGCTTTGCCATTCTGGTTGTGCCACTAGGATGATTGCCAACCACCATTTGTTTTTCTATCTCTTCTCTAAAATTTTCTTTATTATAATTCAGCTTTCCAAAACCACCATCTTCTAATTCTTTGTTGAGGATTTGATAAGCTCCTACAATAGTATCAATATCAATATCAAGGTATTGCCAATCAACAATAAGTTTTGGCAAGCCCAGGCGGTCTTTTTCATTTGACAGAGAAATTGTGCTATTGATATTAGGTGCTTGCTCAGCCTGAAAGAATATCGGATGCTCTTTTTGTTTATTTTCAATAAAGAGGCCTGGTAGCTTTCTTTGACCAGGGATATTGCCTTTGATATACTTCCCGGCTGTATTTAAAATACCAGGAAGATCTGAAGACAAATTATTAAGATGTTCTTTAACCGTATAAGTTCCGGTAAACTTCTGATTTTGAAAAAGATCACCATTTGGTCTGATCAATTCACGTAGTCGCCTAATCAAGTACTTCGCAGATAGGGCACCACTATTATGCTTTGGATCTTCAATGAAAGGATTATAATTGTGATTGGTAAAAGCTGCGAAATTTAATAAACCAAACTCTCTCTGAGCTTTTGATGAAAGGGTAAATCGTTTTCTACAGTAAATATTTTCTTTTGTCTTTTCATAGTCAAGGAAACATTTCGTCTTTGGATTTAACTTAATTGTCCCAAGTGTTCCGTAAATGTGGTCCATGTAAAACTTTCCCAAATGGCCGGAAAAATTACCAATTCCGTTGGAATGCTTCTCATTTGAAGATAATAATAGTTTAGTAGTATCTAAAGCGCCACTTGCAAGGATGAATAAATTTGACTTTACTTTTATTTGATTTCCTTCAAGTGATTGAACCGTTATGTCTTTTATGTTGTTACCATCTTCATTTACAGACAAATGAGTGCAATTTCCTTTCAGAATAACTTGAATATTTTTACTGTTAATTAAAACACGATTATAGTGCAAGCCAAAATTTACAGGAAGACTAAACCTTTCAAGGCTATTTGTTTGAACATATTCACTTTGAAATCCTTCGATCATTGATTTATTAGAATCGCCAAACACCTTTTTAGCATCGTACTCATATTCTCCGACCATTAAATATTTTTGAGCTCTTGAGTAATATGGATTTAATTCGTTCTTTAAGAATGGCCATCCGCTATGATCCACGAAATCTCTACTTTCAAAATCAATATCATCGAAGGATACGCAACGACCTCCCCAAACGGTCGTTTTTCCTCCCAGTTTTCTAAAGTGATATTTATTTAGTGGATAATGTGCATCATTGTTAACAATGCCTTCAGTTAGCTGCTGAGTTTCCAAATCAGTTTTTCTTCCGCCGGATTCAATTAAAATAATATCAAGTCCGGACTTTTCTAATTCCAGGGCTAAAGAAACTCCTGAAGCGCCTCCTCCTATAATACAAATAGAAGAATGCAATACGCTATCGCGATCGAATTGATTGGTGTTGGTTATCATCTCATTCCCGTTGAAAAAGTAGCGTAAACAAGTCAAACCGCTCAAAACTAAAAAATCCTCTCTTGTTTATGTACTTTACTAATATTATATTGCATTATATAAATATTTTCTCAAATATTAAAGTAACTTTTACTTTTATTTTTAACATGAGGGTAATTTTCTTTATCTGCTCAGTGACTATTGAAGGAAAATAAAAGATAATCGCGTCAATCTATTTATGCTTTATATTGTAATACCAGTACACAACAGAAGGGAGATGACAAAGGAATGCCTGTTGTCATTGCAAAATCAAACCGTAAAGAACTTTAAAATCATAATTGTAGATGATGGCTCTACAGATGGCACATCTGAAATGATTAAAAGTGAGTTTCCGGAGGTAATTTTATTAAATGGTGATGGGAATCTTTTCTGGACTGCGGCAACCAATCTGGGTGTTCGATATGCAATGAATCATCAGGCAACTTACATTATGACTTTGAATGACGATACAATTCCGTTTGAAGATTTTATTGAAAAAATGCACTACTGGACTTCAAAGAGGAAGAATGCTTTGTTGGGGGCTCTTTCTCTTGACATTAGTAGCAAAAAACCAATCTACGGAGGAGCTATAAATGACTGGAAATGGAATAAAATAAAGTACTTATTAGATGAAATTGAAGAAAATGACCAACATGGAATTCACAGAGTGACTCATTTTCCCGGAAGAGGATTGTTCATTCCTGTTCAAGTTTTTGAGAAAATCGGTCTATTTGCTGAAAAGGTTCTCCCTCATTGCACAGCTGATTATGATTTTACACAAAGAGCTACCAGAAAAGGATTTGAAATATATTGCAATTACGATGCTAAATTATACATGTATCCTGAGGAGAATGCAGATTTTCACAACAGAAAGAAAAAAAGCCTGAATGGATACTACTATCATTTATTCGGTATGAAAGGTGGCGGAAATCTAAAAACTTTTACTACATATGCCCTCCGCAATTGTCCACCCAAATACTTACCATACTTTTTATTAAGTGGGTACTTTAGAAGAATTTTTGGATATTTTGTCAAATAAGTTCCTTTACTTATTGAAAAGCGTACTCAAATTATAAATCTTCGCTTAATAAAAACCCACACCCCTTTTCTTTCAATTCAGACTTTACCTTATTGTAGTCGTCCGGATTCCATGGTTTTGTGGCGTCCTCGATCATGTAGCATTTGAAACCTTCCTTTAGAGCATCCTTAATAGAAAAATAAACACAGATATCTGCTGCCAGGCCACAGAAATACAACTCTACAGCATCTCGTTCACGTAAAAATCCTGCCAGTCCTGTGCTTTTCAAATGACCATTATCATAAAAACCACTATAGCTATCTATTTCCGTATCCATTCCTTTACGAATAATTGCTTCCACATTTGTTAAATCAAGATCCTTGTGAAATTCGGCACCTTTGCTGTTTTGGATGCAATGGTCTGGCCATAGTATTTGATCCTGGTCCCGCAGTATTATTTTATCAAACTCCTTTTTGCCGGAGTGATTGGAAGCAAAACTTTTGTGATCCTTTGGATGCCAGTCCTGTGTGGCTACAAACAAATCAAATTCCTTGATTATTTTATTGACGACTGGTATGATTTGATCACCTTCTTTGACTTCCAATGCGCCGCCTGGAAGAAAATCATATTGAATATCTATCAAGATAAGGGTTTTCATAGTAATTTATGATTTTTTGTATTCCTCTTTCAATTCATCGCGTTGATTCATCAAAATGGTACTGATTCCTACTTTGTATACGTGTGGGTTATCAAATCTTTTAAATTCCTGCGGCAAAAGAGATAACCTTTCCCTTCGATAATCAGAAATGTCTTTCAAAGATTTCTTATCAATTAAAACCTTCCCATTCTCCATGACCTTCTTTAAAATGGGTTCAGAATTCAATCCTTTAAGTGATATTTTCTTGTCAGCTTCAAATGGATGATGCATCTTATCCAGACCCTTTTCATGTCGCAAAGTGATAGCATCCGCACCATAAAATTGACCTTCGCCATTGAAAATTCGAAAGACCTGCTTTTTATCAGGAAGAGAGGTCTTATTGATATTCTCCGACAACTTTATCCTTGGCTTTCCATTAAAATGACAAAGCTTATAAACCCCGTCCAGTGCAGCATCGGGTTGGCCGGTAACGAGGTTTGTACCAACTCCAAAGAGATCTATAGGGGCTTTTTGTTCAATCAGACTTTTAATGACGTATTCATCCAATTGATTGGAAGCAGCGATTTTAACATCAGACAACCCAGCGTCATTCAGCATTTCTCTTGACTTTTTTGCCAGGTATGCCAGATCTCCGCTATCTAATCGAATACCTTTTAGTCTTTGCCCTCTTTCTTCCATTTCTCGAGCAACTTTTATTGCATTGGGGATACCACTTTTCAGCGTATCGTAGGTATCGACCAGCAGCACGCTATTTTCTGACATATTTTCTGCAAAATGTCTAAATGCGGTTAGTTCATCATCATAACTTTGAATGAAGGAATGAGCCATTGTCCCTGAAACATCCGTTTGATTGTCTTTTGCTGATATAACGTTGCTGGTGGCACTGAAGCCACCAATAATTGCTGCACGGCTGGCTTGATATCCACCTAACCCCTGAGATCTTCTCAATCCAAAATCTATGAGCGAGCCTTCCGGAGCCTGATAGGACATTCGACAGGCCTTTGTTGCGATGAGTGATTGAAAATTGAGTGTATTGAGTAAAACTGTCTCGATAATTTGCGCTTCGATTATGTCAGCTTCCACCTGCAAAACAGGCCTGGTAGGAAAAACAATATCACCTTCATTTGATGAGTATATCGTCCCGCGAAATGAGAAATCTTTTAAATATTGAATGAAATCTTTGTTTAGCCCGCAATCAGAGAGAAATTCCAGATCATCTTTGCTGAACTTTAAATTTTGTAGAATCTCTAGTAAGTCGTACAAGCCAGCAAAAACAACATACCCTCCGCCAAATGGAATTTTTCTGAAGAAATAATCAAACACTGCTTTCTGATTGGAATGACCTTTTAAGAAATAGACCTGGCTCATTGTAAGCTGATAATAGTCCGTATAGGTGCCGGTAATGTTTGCGAAAGAATTCATTTTTGATTGATTAGTTCATTAATTCTCTTTCAATCAGAGCTTTTTGGAGTGGTAGAGGCTCTTGTGAGCAATATTGAAAGTATAAGTTATAGGATTAATTGACAACATCAAATGCGACGGTTACAGATCGATGAACCGATAGACAGAAATTTTTTCAATTCTATTTTACTACTGACATACTGCTGTCACTCTCAGGGTTTTTCTTTGAATAGAAGTTTAAAAGTATTCATCAAAAACAAAGAAATCATGGAAAAAAACACCATTCAATCTACAGCTAGCATCATGACAAATGACGAATTATTGGAACATTGGCTGGGACATCGCCGGCTTACACGAAGAGTCATTGAAGCCTTTCCGGAGGATAAATTATTTGACTATTCCATTGGTGGAATGCGACCGTTTTCCGAGCTGGCTTTAGAAATGATTAAAATGGCCGGCCCGGGTATAAACGGTATCATTTCAGGCAAATGGGTAGAATTTGGTGGTCTGGAACCATTTTCACGTAAAAAGGATCCATCCACAAAAGCCGATCTACTGGAGTTATGGGATGAAGTAACCGAGTATATCAACAGGTATTGGCCCGAAATACCCTCTGATCGCTTTCATGACAAAGAATTGGCATTCGGTCAATATGAGGGGACAATCCTGAGCTTTATCTTCTATTTTGTTGACAATGAAATCCATCATCGCGGACAAGGATACGTCTATTTGCGATCTCTTGGCATAGAGCCTCCGTATTTTTGGGAGCGGGAATGATCAAAAATGTTTTGACAAACCAATCATATAACCTAGCTGATAGCCTGATCAATATTTGGTCGGGCTTTTTTCTATTGCCTTGTATCTTGTTTTCTAAATGCCAGTAATTGACAAAAAGAGAATTAAAATCGATAGTATTTACACAATCGATTGCGTAAACATAATATCTTGACTATTTTAGACCTTAGACTAGCAAACACCTAAGTTTTTTAGATATAGAGAATATTTGAACTTTTAGAAATTGATAAAGACATTGCGATGAAAAACACTTTACCACATTTATTTTTAACACTAGTAATATTTTGTTTAATAAGTTTTACCCTGGCAGCACAGGATGCTGCATTCCTTGTAGAGGCGGAATCCGGAACACCTGGCGGTGAATATTCTGAAGTTGAGGAAGATGGGGTTACTTTTATGACAGTATCCACTGACCTGGTCAATGCTGGCAACCCGGGAAACGAAGCAAGGATTATTACCTTTTCCATCACGTTTCCTGCTTCGGGCACTTATGATTTATATGGTAGGATTAGGGTTGGTTCGTCAGCCGCTGATGACGATAGTTTCTTTTATGCGAGTGGATTAGGGGAGAAATTGTCTGACTCCGATGACGATTGGATTACCATCAATAACATTGCCACCGGAGGATTTACCAATGAAGATGATTTTGTCACTGGTGAAGGGACAGCACCAACTGAAACCTGGAAATGGATCAATCTCTCTGAATTTACCGGTCAGGAAACACCCGTTTCATTTACTGTGGAAGAAGGTTTATTGACTCAAACATTCCAGATCGGAGGTAGAGAGGATGGTTTTGATATTGATAAGTTCGCTTTTGGCAATGCTGATTTGTATTACACCATTAGCAATCTTGAAAATGGGGAAACCGGTTCAACGGAATTGCCCGACCCGGATGCTACACCACCAATTGCAGAAGGACAAAGTAAATTCATCGGTAGTGCTTACAGCAATCAGCAAGCTCCTGGGTTTACAAACTATTGGAACCAGGTCACGCCTGAAAACGATGGAAAGTGGGGAAGCGCCGAACCTCAAAGGGATGTGTTCAATTGGGGTGGCCTCGATGCCGCCTATAACCTTGCAAAGGATAATAACATGCCGTTTAAGTTGCATGTTTTGATCTGGGGAAACCAACAACCTGCATGGATTGAGGACCTAACCCCCGCCGAACAGCTGGAAGAAATCGAGGAATGGTTTGATACGCTTGCGACCCGGTATCCTGAGATCGATTTTGTAGAAGTGGTCAATGAACCACTTCATGATCCACCCAATCAAGCTGGGAATGGTGGTGGAAATTATATCGAAGCGCTTGGTGGAAGTGGCATGACGGGCTGGGACTGGATCATTACATCATTTGAATTGGCGAGGACTTATTTTCCCGATGCGGAGCTGATGCTGAATGACTATGGGATCATTGGCAGTTCTGCAGCGACAAATGACTATCTCGAGATCATCAACCTGCTTAATGACGAAGGGTTAATCGACCAGATTGGAGTCCAGGCACATGCTTTCACGGTCAATGACGCTCAGGCATCCACCATTACCGCTAACCTGAATTTACTTGCTGCAACCGGCTTACCCATTTATGCTACCGAACTGGACTTGGATGGCCCAACCGATGATATCCAGTTAGAAAGATATATGAGAGTTTTCCCCGCCTTTTGGGAACATGAATCCGTTCAAGGGATTACTTTATGGGGTTATCGCCCTGGTCTTTGGCGTGAAGAAGCTAGGTTGATTGAAACGGATGGTACAGAGAGACCAGCATTGAAATGGCTAAGAGCATATGTAAACGGAACATTCACAGAAGTTTCTTCCATCGCCATTAACTCTACCGGAGGTGACGCTCAGATTGATGAAAAAGGAGGCACATTACAGGTTACAGCTGTTACCTCACCGGACGAGGCTACCATTACCGATGTGGTTTGGAGCAGCGACGATGAAGATGTCGCGACTGTTGATGAAGATGGATTGGTCACTGCAATAGGGGATGGAGAGGTAATCATCCGTGCCGAGGCAAAAGATGGTTCGGGAGTGGTTGGTACATTATCCATTTCCGTTACCAATCAAGTTGATGAAATCACAGGAATCGATGAATTAGAAAAACTGGTTCTTTATCCAAATCCGGTAAAGAATGGCTCCTTTACTATAAATGGAGTTGATGGTTTTGAAATAATAAAAGTATTGGATTTACGAGGAAATATTCTACAGGAATACAGAATTGAAAATGTCTCATCTATCAACGTGCGGTTACTTAATCAATCGAAAGGCATTTACTTTGTCCAGCTTTATGATGCGAATGAGTTTACCATCAAAAAGATCATTTTGAACTAACTTGAATATTAACCTATATTTAAGACAAAGGTCCCTCCCCAAAGAGGGATCTTTTTTATTCATGGCGAAATCCGTATTTGGAGAAATTTTTATCCAATTGGATTGCTAATACCTCTCAATTACCACACCGGACTGACATTTAGTCGCTCACTTTGCACATTAATGGTCGTTATGTCAGTAGTAGCACAAAGGCACGACGATTGTAATTGTATATACAACAATGAAAGGAGTGAAGATGAAATACGATATTAATAAGGACAAGGTATTGGAAATACTGAGAGCCACAGATATCGCCAATACTTTGAATGGAGGGGTGGCTCAACCTAAAATCAAAACGCAGAAACAATCGGATCAATTTGTAATTTACCTGGAGGTTCCGGGTTTGGATATTGGTTCATTGCACATAGAAATTAAAAACAAACAGTTATTAGTATATCATTTCATGAGTTTTAATCATAAAGAAATGAATTTGACTGTTCCACATGTAGTGGCAATGTTTCCAATAACACTGGATGTGGATTACAATAAAATTTCTGCTTCGCATGAAAATGATGCCTTGCGGATCAGCATCCCATATAGTGATATAGCCAGAAATTATCAAAGATCTATCAAGATCAAAAAGTAAAGAAAGCAAAGGGTAATAGTCAGATAGCCGAAGGGAAGAAAAATCTGTTTAATTTAGAACGTTTATTTCTAAAACTTTAACTTCTACTCTTCGGTTCTTTGCTCTATTTTCTTCTGAGTCACTTGGAGAGATAGGGTATCGTCCACCATGCCCAATGGTCTTAATTCTCTCTGCTTCGATACCATTTTGAGTAAGGTATTCCTTAATTCTCTCAACACGATCAAATGAGAGATCCATGTTTGCTGTTCTGCCACCCACACGATCGGTATGACCGGAAAGCTCAATTTCCAACGAAGGATTCTCCATCATCAATTGAAGCAGGCGATCAAGTGTAGGAAGCGATTGGTTTAATAAATTTGCCTTTCCCTGCTCGAAAAATAAATCCTTTAATTGAACAACCTGGCCAACTTCTATCGGCATCAATTGTACAATTTTTACTGCTTTTTCACCAGGCTGAATGTCTTCAAGATCTACCTTTTCTTCATATGTGATGTAACCGGGAGCTTTTACCTGGATATTATGCGATTTTCCAGAGGGGACATACAGGCTAAATTCACCGGAAGATTTATCAGACGTTGACAAATAGGTATATTGATTATCAACATTTTGTAATGAAATATCACTATTGATTGATTTTCCGGTTTTAGCATCTTCTACTTTTCCAGTAAATGTGATGAATCTTTCAGTTGGGTGGCTTTCCGTATCCCTCCACAGTGGAATTCTAAAAATGTTTTCCATTTCGTTTCGCGAGCCTTCGGAAGAAACAAAATAAGCGTAATCGCCTCCGGAAGTTATGCTGAAATAGGCATCCCAGCTTGAAGTATTTACCGCGGCTCCCATATTTTGTGGTTTTGACCAGTTCTGCCAGGTGTCATCGAGACGAGTAGTTTTAAATATATCACTTTGTCCATAACCACCATGCCCGTCGGATGCGAAGTAGAGATTTCTGCCATCTAATGATAAAAAGGGTGAAAACTCTGCATAGGAAGTATTGATCATCGCCCCCATGTTTCGTGGCTTGGAATATTGATTAGGTCCGATCTTTTCGCTTATAAATAAATCCTGATCGCCCTCACCGTCTCGATTTTCTATAGCCATGATCAGGTATTGCTGATCTGAGGAAATATAAAAATCCTGATAAGGGCTTTTATTGACGAAATCCTCAATTTCTATTTTCACCGGATCGCTCCAACCACTTGTAGATCTCGTGGACATAGAAACTCCGGGAGAGACCTTTCCGGATGCTTCATAGCCATTGATGACCAAAATAGTATTACCATCTGGCGAAATGGAGCAAATGCCATTTGCAAGGTCATCGTTCAAGGGACTTCCAATGTTATAAGCCCTGGACCATTGACCATTCAGGTATTTTGAGAAATAAATATCCTGAGGATCCCTGGTGCCATATGTGTTTTCAGGAGAAAAAAGTCTTGAAAAATACAGCGTAGAACCATCATGCGAAACAAGTGGTTTTACTTCTGTGTATTTCGAGTTGATCTGCTCACTTAGCAACTCTTTTCTTTCGGAAAAAGTTATTTCCTGTTCAATGTTGAAATTTGCCCCGCGAAGTTCAGAATGAATGACCTCCATTCCTTCCGAGTCAAGTATTCCAACTGCATCGATTTGATACAGGCCTGGAGCGCTAATACAGTTTATATTTAGCTCAATAGAAGATACCTTGTAGGTTGTTTTTGGCATACTGATCACCAGTGTCCTGAAATCCCGCCTGATTTTCTCAGGGGATTTCTGATAAACCAGATGGTATTTCCCTTCCGTATCCTTCAATTTTACCTGTATAAGCCGGCCTGGATTATAATTCTCCACGATGATCACATGCTGGATTTGCTGTGGCTGGTGATAGGCTACTACGAGCGTCCCGAAAGATCGATCCGATTCAAGGCGAAAAGCACGGCGATTCAGGATGCCTGGTGGAAAAGCATCTGGAGGACCTAATGTTTCTTTTCCTGTGAAGTACTCATCGTGATAATTATTGAACTGATATTCGGCAGTACCCGCCCATTGGATCTGAGATTGTTGGGAAAAGGTAAGATTGTAATTCAGAACCAGAAGGATTATTGGCAGGATAATCCGAATGAATTGTAATAATTCAGCTCTTTGAGCTTGCATATTTATCCACTCCATTTTGTAAAGCTTTACAGACCTGTGTTGAATTTAGGTAAAATTAACGGTGAAAGGAATGAATATTATATTAAATATGGAATTCTTTTGCGTTAAATTTTAATCACTTATCAGACAATAGGCAAACCACAACATTGGGGCTTGTCCATGGAAATCACCTGTAGTAGTTGGTCTGTCAAGATAGTAATTGATATCCTGGCTTTGGCCTGTACCAATACAAACATCAGTAATTTTTCCATTTTTATTAATGTAACCGACCAATGTGTTCCATGCTTTTATGTAAGCAGGTTCAAACTTTTTCTTGTCCAACAGTCCTTTTTTCACTCCAACAGCCATTGCGTAACCAAACATTGCCGAGGATGAGGTTTCTTTCCAGGATTGTTCTTTATCGATCAGCTGTCGCCACATACCATCCTCAGCCTGATATTGCAGCAGGGAATTCATCATTTTCTGATATCCGGCTAAGATATTTTCATAATGAGAGTTACTTTCAGGAAGTTCGGATAGCAATTCTGCCAACCCGGAGGCAACCCACCCATTTCCCCGGCCCCAAAAAAATGGTGCTTCCGGACCGTGATGGAACAATCCGTTAGGTTTCTGTAATTTTTGCAAGTAGGAATCGACTTCCCTGGCAGCCCTTTCCAGATAGATAGGCTCGTTTGTTACTCGATATGCCTGAACCTGTAAACTTCCAATCATCCAGACATCATCTATCCAATATCGGGTTTGGTCAGTAAGCCCTCCGGCAATGGTATCCTTCCATTGATCATTCGCAAATTCCATTCCCTGATCATAAAAAACCTTGTTACGGGTGTGCTTATATAGTTCCAGTGGTAAAACACCGTAAACATTGGCATCGACATGATTAGCCGTATTCGGAATAGATTCTTCAATCACTCTCATATATCGGTCCACGAGTCTTTGAATGGTAGCGGTATCGTTTAAATAACCGGCAATCTCCGCTGCCCCATAAGCGGCTGCAACCTCTGCATAATGGACAGCCTGTACATTTTCCGTTTCATACATCATGAATTCATCCCTCGACAAGAGATCAATGGTGAGTAATTGACTAACGTTTTCCGGAGATTTTGAAAGGGTAATTTTTGAAGGATCATTTTCCTTTGCAGATTGCTTTGAAGCATTGTTACATACCGAAAGAGTTGTTATAGCTATGAGTATGGTAGAAAAAATCAGATGTATTTTCATCTTTGGAGTTAAGGTTAAACTGTCAGATCAATGTAATTACTGCAAACAAGAGAACTAAATAAAATTTACAATTTTTATAGCCAAATCTTAGCTTTTAATGAAGCTTTTATTCGTAGCCAGGTATAAAAATATCTTTATAATTCAGCTCTGCCTTTTCTATCATTTCATAGAAATAATCCATTTCTGCTCTTCCGTTTTTGTTTGATATTTTTCCACAAACAAACTGACAACCGTATTCTTTTGCCAGTTTGATAAATGTAAAACCAGGAGATTTAAGTTCATTGTTTATTTCAATAGCCACCTCATTTGCTTTGCAGGCTTCGATTATTTTCATCATTCTATCGCTTGTCCACAGATCTTCGGATTGTGAAGAAAGCTCTTCCGGAAGGAGAGTAGCATTTGAAATAATATCAATACCGGTATTTAGGATCAGGTCAATTCTATCTTTAACTAAATCATCTGTATATTTTTCCATATCATTGTATTTGGAGATAGAATCAATCATGACTTCGCCAATTACATAATCGAGTTTTTCAGCTCTTGAGAAAGTCGTATTTGAAACGGGGCCGGATATTTTTGCGCCTATGAAAACCGGATAGTCCTGATAGGATTGTATGTGACTGGTTAATAATTGATCGACAATACTTGAATCAGCTTCAGACAGGTCAACAACAAAGCCCCAGTTTATCCCGCTTTGATAGAAAACATTTAAGGCGGAGTCAGCATTAAAATTTCCATCCGTTTCAACAACCATATCGATAAGAGGAAAGTTTTGAAATTGTAAATCCAATACTTTTGGATAGTTATCTTCCGGAATCTCTCTCTCCGAGCTTGAAATATCCGGTAATTTTTTCAATCGAATATTTTTGAAAAAGACTTTGCTGCCTGGATCATGGCATTGCAATGCAATCGTACCACTCGATAATCGACCACCGGTTGAGCCTTCCCTGCGATGCGGGTTTTGAGGTTCAACATAATCAACCGTAAGCATGTCGTCCACCCAAATTTTAATCTGATGGCCATCGACACGTACCTTCATGGTGAACCAAACGCTATCTTTCGCAAAAGCTTTGTAAACATTTCGGATTCCGTACAAGCTTCCGGTCTTCTTCAGTTCTATGTAGTCACCTTCTCCAATATGGGAATTATTAATTTGAGCCTCATATCCGAATGACGGCCAACCTTCGTCCTGCCATTTTGTGTGGATGTAAACTCCGGAATTGGCGTGGTGGGTTGTCATGATATCAACCGACAATTCAAAATTTTTGAATTCCACCTCTCCACCGTCTCCTGAATAAAAGAGGTGTGATCTGGCGCCATTTGCGATAATCAGGCCGTCTTCTACATAAAAAGAAGTTGGATCTTCACTTGATTTCCATCCGGTTAAATCTTTTCCATTGAAAAGGCTGATCCATTCCTCATTTTTTTCCTTGCAGCCAAATAGCATTACCAATAAAAACAAGCCAGGCAAAGCAAAGATTTTCGCAAATTTCATAGTTGTGGTGTTAGATAGGTCAAGTCAGTTATTTTACATGAATATATCATTTCAAAAACCAGAGGACAAGCACATCCTGAACATTTATTCACCAGCTCATCACCTCTTTATAAAAGGGTAATAATGCTTCAGCCATTTGCTTGTGATTTTCAATGTCAGGGTGGTAGCTACAGCCATGGGGTTCAATTCCTTCCGGGAAATCAAATATTCTTATCTTCTTTTTGTTGGGAAGTTCTGCGGTAACATCTAACTGAACAGCTTCCAAGCATCTTTTTAAAAGTTTCCCTTTTTCATTTTTGACCATTGGGCTGGTCAATAGACAGATTTGAGTTCCAGGATATTTGGAATAAACTGTTTTGATAAATTCGATATATGCTTTCACATAAGTGGTGGAATCGAAAGGCAATCTTTCATGGGTTCCGTCGCCTAACGACATGTCATTTGTTCCCAGGCAGATACTTACAAGGTCAGGAGAATAAGAGGAGAAATCATATTTTTCGGTGTCATCGGAATTCAAATACAGACTTTCATAAACATCAGGCATCACCGGACTCATGCTATTCCAATTACGATAAATCCCAATACCCGAGACAGAGCTCAGCATAAACTGAACCCCCAATTTTCTTGCTACGATGGGACCATATGCCCAGTATGCATTGTGCTGATCAAACCAATTCCCTGAATCGCAAGGGATATCTGACAGATCATTTCCCATTCCACAGGTAATGGAGTTTCCTATGAATTCAATCTTTTTTTCGGAAGCCGGAGGCAATGTTGTTAATGATTCACACCTTATTCCTCCGAAAGCAATTTGATTGTTCGAAGCTTCCGTTGCTTTAAATATTTTAATAACATGATTTTTTTCGGAGGGAATCACAGGAAATGAAAACCTTTGAAAATCGTCTTCTTCGAGTTCGTATCGACCCAGATATTCTCCATCCAACTCGACAGCAACATAATTAGATTCATTTTGTGGATTCAATTTTTTCAAAAAAATGGTACAGGAATCTCCAGTGAAACCAATTTCAGCAGAAGATGCCGAACCGACAAAAAGCGGCTCTTGATCATTGGAAAAATCTATTCTTCCTGAATACCTGATATTTTCATGGTCTGGTAAATATTTTTGATATGTCTTCTTTTCGCAGGAGAAAAACAGTGTTGCATTAATCAATAAAAGTACAATCAAAAAATTACGCATAAGTCAATAAGTTATTCTCTAAAAATGTCATTAATAAAAAACTCCAATTTATCAATTAGTTCCTTATCGTGAAATCTTTTTCCCCCATGCCCCTCTTCATATACCACTTCAAAAGTGACTTTCAGGCCATTTTTCTCATAAGCATGTACAAGTTCCAGGGACTGATTGATTGGGACCTGAACATCCTGGTTGCCATGCGCAATGAACAAAGGCGGATCCGATGGATCTACGTGAAATACCGGACTTGCCAATATGGCATTAGCCGAGTCTTGCTTAACAGATTTACCAAGAAGCAAAGCAAGGGCTGGAACCCGGACATTCAGACCGTGAGGGGTTGATTGATTCAGGATGGTTAGAAAATTTGTAGGGCCAAAAAAATCGATAATCCCTTGTACAGAAGAACTTTCTTCGGTATGATGACCAATATCTCCTTCCAGTTCTTTAACACCATTGGTTGTTCCAACTAATGCAGCCAGATGTCCTCCGGCACTACTTCCCCAGATAATGATTTTTTCACTTTGATAGCCATATTCTTCAGCATGTCCACGAAGCCATCGGATGGCTGCTTTGATATCATGGATCATAGAGGGAAACAGTGCATCTACGCTCAATCTGTAATCAATACTTGCCATGGCATATCCTCTTTCCACCAAATCCAACGGTGGGTTTTCTTTAGATCCGGAGCGCCATGCTCCTCCATGGACCCAGACAATTAAATTTGGAGAAGGATTGTTGTTGGGTAGATAGAGGTCAAGAGCGAGAAGATGGTCATCAACTGCGGCATAGAGCAGGTCTTCGTTGAGGGAATATTTCACATCCTGCCCAATTGATTCATCATTGATTAATACTATGAAAAATAAACATAATTGTAGGGTGATTAATTGTTTCATTTTTTTAAGAAGAAGTAAAAATGGAATAAACATCTGTCTTCCGTAACTAAATAATCTTGTTTGGAATTTCATTACCCTTTGCAAATTCAATGATATTCAATGCTGCCAATCTTGACATTTCATTCCGCGCTTCGATGGTTGCAGAACCAATATGCGGAGTAACGGAAACGTTTTCCATAAATAACAGTGGATTATCCGGTTTCATAGGCTCAGGATTGGTTACATCCAGGCCGGCTCCCCAGATGATTCCCTCCTGCAGCGCCCTGATCAGGTCTTCTTCTACATGCAGCTTTCCGCGTGATGTATTGATGAAGATGGATGTGCTTTTCATTTTGGAAAATGCTGAGTAATCGAACTTCCCTTTTGTCTCTTCGGTCAGGTTGCTATGCACTGATAGGACATCACTTTTATCCAGCAATTCTTCAAAAGAGACTCTTTTTGCACCCAGCTCTTTTTCAGCAGCCAAATTGGGAGTGCGATTACAATAAATGGTATCCATTTTGTATGCACCTTTGCATCTCCTGGCCATTTCCATTCCAATGTTCCCTAGCCCGAAGATTCCCAAAGTTTTATGGTTTAGTTCTTGTCCCAGATTGGCTTTTGGTTGAAAATATTTCCAATCACTTTTTAGAATGGATTTGTGCATGTGACAAAATTTGCGGGATGCCGTGATCATTAGCATAAAAGCCACATCTGCCGTAGCATTGTTCATGGCTTTTGGGGCATGCCCCAGAGAAATACCAAGTTCTTTTGCTGCATCAGCATCAATATTATTATATCCGGCAGAAAACTGTGAGATGATTTTCAAATGCCTGCACTGAGTCAGAAAGTTACGGTCAATTTTGTCAAAACTTGTGCACAACAGTGCATCTGCTTGCTTAGCCTTTTCAACTAGCTTTTCCTGCGAAATAAGGTCGTACGCATACCAAACCTCCACTTCCATCCCCTCATTTATTAACATGTCTATCCCAATTTCCGGGATGTCGCGTGAAACAAAGACTTTCATTGATTATTGGTCATTCAACTTTAAACACAAAATTGAATGTAATGAAAGAGGATTGATTTTTAAACCAAAAAAGGGACGGATGAACAAGAATCATGTTTTTAGGTGAACTAGCTACAGGAAAATTTCAAGAAGAGAATTTACTATTCACTTTTTGTGGTGTTTTCCTGACCTTCTTTCAAATAGGCCAATCGCTTTAAACAAAAATATTGCAGGTTGTATTTTCTTCCTGTTGATGCAGTAAAACCCCAAATCACCTGGTTGCTTCCTTCGAAAATGTCATTGATCAGGTCGTGGCCTCCCTGATAAACAAGAATATTGTCAAGGAAGACGGAAATGCTTTTGTCTGTGATACTCCATTTAAACATAAAGGTATGTAAATGTCCGTCTTCAAGATCGTATGCCGGGTTTTCACCATTCCAATAGTTTTCATGACGGGAAACGCCATTTGTTAAAAACGCTACATGGTCTGACTCCGGGTCGTTTTGAAGATTGTTTTGATATGTGTCAAATTCTACAGCAATTGAAGGGGAAATGTGAGCGCTGTAAACTGCTTCAGGTGACCAACGGCCATAACCCAGGCATTCTCCGTAAGTGCCAAATGCATCAAATTGACGAGGGTCATCGTGGATCACAAATACAATCCCATCTGCACCATAATCATTTTTTTCTCCCAGGTAAATGTCAAACTCAATTTCAAAATTGTAATTGAGATCCAGATATGATGTACTGTAGGCGATGCCTTCGGCATAGGGCTGATCAGGGGTGAGCATAATGCAACCTCCGTCCATAGGTCTTGCTGTTCCAATGGTATAGAATTGTGCATTGGTATAAAATGGTATCAGAAGAAAGAACCAGAGTAAACGATGCATACTACAATTTACTAATTAAAACTGTTTTAAGACAGCCCGGTTTTGACATTGAGGGTTTTATTTGATGAATGGCAGAATGTTGATGGGAAGTATGAGCAGGATTTTTTAGTTTTATTTTTAGAAAATGATGAAATTATTCAACAACAACCAAACCCAAATATGCAAGTCAAATTGAAACATAAATACGCTTTGGTCACCGGAGGAAGCCGTGGAATCGGGAAAGCAATCGTTTATTCTTTGGTGGAAGCCGGCGCAAATGTAGCTGTTCATTATCACGATAGTCAAAATGCTGTTAATAAAATTGTTGATGACCTGGGGGCTTATGTAAAGGCATTCAAAGCTGATTTGGGCGATGCGATGGAAGTCAGCAATCTCTTCAATGAAGTCGTTGATCATTTTGGCAAACTCGATGTATTGGTTAACAATGCGGGTATTGCGTTACATAATCCCATTAATGAAGGCGATGTCACATGGCTGGATTCATGGTTGAAGACCATGGATGTTAATTTAAATGCTGCCGGACTCTTGTGTAAAAAATCGATCGAACATTTTGTGGATCATGGAGGAGGAAGGATCATTAACATTGCCAGTCGCGCTGCACACCGGGGTGATACTCCGGAATACATGGCGTATGCTGCCTCAAAAGGAGGATTGGTGGCAATTACGAAAACCATTGCCAGGGCCTATGGAAAGAAAGGAATTCGGGCATTTACCGTAGCGCCTGGATTTGTTGAGACGGACATGACCTCTGGTTTTATCAAACAATATGGTGAAGAACTGGTACAACGCGGTATAAAGCTGGAACAGATAACGGAACCTGAAGATATCGCCAATATGGTCACATTTTTAGCGAGTGGATTGGCGGACCATGCAACAGGCCAGACTTTTGATATCAATGCGGGAAGTTATGTGAGGTAGCACATTGATCAATCCTAAACTATTCATTAAGAAGCTCCAAGTTACAATGGATCAAATGACAAATAAATCTCAATATCAAAAATTCAATATTCAAAAGTTTGATAATCGGGTCATTGTGTTTTGGTGCTTAATTGTTTTTTGTTCTTTGAATATTGGGATTTACTAATACAAGTTTACTTTTCTTCTGAAATTTAGCATGATCCTCACATCGTTATTCAAAAAATAAAAACCCGCTTCGTGGTTTTTGAAACGGGTTTTCTCTGCGGAATTAATCATTTCACTTCTTATAAGTGAAATCTGAAACACAAGGTATTGAGGTTTAACTGCCCTTAGTGATCAAATTACCAATAGGTCACCTCCCTTGATTAAAAATATTTTTAAAAAATTTTGGGTGACCTTTTCAACCCTCCTTCATAAAGGGTACAAAAATTGATTGAATTACTTTTACGAGGACGAAAATTGGTCAATATGAAAATTAACTACCCTAATAGCGCAATGAATAATGAAAGTTCTGAGCCCCGGACGATCCATATTTATCCGCAGGCTTTTTGCAATCAGCATTGCTCTCATTGCTATACCAGCTCAGGACCATTTCACAAGGAAGCGGGCATTTCTCCTGAAAAATATTTTCCCTTTTTAAAATATGCATTTAAAAAAGGTTTCAATACCATTTCTATTTCAGGTGGCGAGCCATTTTTGTATAAGGGCCTGGAATCCCTTGTTTTTGCTTCAAAGGAAATTGGTTATCAGGTTCGTGCAACAACAAATGGGACTGTTTTAAATGACAAAAAGATAAAGAGGTTGTTACCCCTGATAGATTATGTAGAGGTCAGTCTGGATGGCACTCCAGAACTTCACAATGAAATTCGAAATGATCAGGAAGCTTTTGCACAATTGGAAAAAGGAGTTGAGATCTTAAAGAAATATGTTGAGCGGTTTGGATTTACCCATACACTGACCAGCAAAAGTTGGGATTCCCTTCTTTGGTTGACTGAATTTGTCAGTAGAAACGGAGCGGCTAAAATGACCATCCATCCTCTTGAAATTTCAGGTCGTGCTACGTTTGAGATGCGAAACCTGGAAGTAGACCAGCTAACCCTGCATAAGGTATTTTACATTCAGAACTACCTTCAGAATAAATATAAACACAATCTAGAGCTTCAGATGAATGTAGTTCATAAATCCTACCTGGAGCTTCATCCGGAAATTGTATATGTCTATTCCAATGTAAAAAACTATGCGGATCTGACCCTGGCAAATGCCTTTAAGAATATTTCAATCGATCAGCATGGAGATATCCTACCGGTTGGTTATGGCTTTTCTCCCCAGTTTGTCATCAGCAACCTGGAATTCTTTGATCCGGGATTTGATGTGTTCCGCGAATACATGATCGACAATGGAAGTCAATTGAAAAAGCTTTTCATGCAATCATATTGGAATATGGTCAATCACAAGAGCAAAGATTATTTCAATCTGAGGGAAACCTTGATAAAAGATAGCTGGGAAACGAAAGCATTTGAGTTTGTATAACGATAAAATACCTCAACCAAACAATCAATCATCACACCACAACCTATCCAACGCCGGGCGTCAACCATTTGGTTGGCGCTTTGGTTTTTATATGAGCTCATCAAACTCCTGCAGGAGAAATCGCAAAGATCGATAGATTAGGAAAGTGATATTTTGAATGGCTGAAGCTGCAAAAAAAATATTGAACGTCATAAGTTTAAAAAGAACTTACCGAAAAATATTTGTTAAGGTTCAGACGGATAAAGAGATATGTCATTAAGAATGGATTGAGGCTTGATCCTTAGACTAGAAAATTAACGAAGTATAAAAAATAAAACTCTCAAGAAGGAACAACTGCAGTAATTGGTTGGAATAAAGGAATTTAGTTTCACTAATAAAACCTTTTGACTGATGCGGGGCTTGAAACCATGAAAGGATTTATAGCTAAGAAATGGGAAAATTAATGTAGGGCGGGCAAATATAAAAGGAGATAGAGACTATCTCCTGAATCTTTAAAGGAAATAAATAGAACAGTTTTTCAGAATTCTTTAATCAACATCCCTCAGCATTTTCTTGGCCTTCTTCGCGTAGTCATTTTCATAGCTGGTCAGGTCTTTCAGCAGGCTGATGGCTTTGTCCGTTTCATTTTCCTTGAGGTAGGTAATAGCCAGGTACCACTTAGCATCATGGCTAAAGATCTTTCCTGTATTGATCAATTCCTTGAAGATGGTTTCACTTTTAGAATAATCATCAATGGCCAGATAAGCATTCCCTAAATAGAAGTTGATCATTTCTTGTTTTTCGGGATCCACCACGCTTTCCAGGATTTCAATCGACTCCTCATACCTGGCAACCTCGTACAACTGCATTCCCAGTTCCAATTGGGTGTATTCTGTTTCGGAAGATCTGGTTGCTGCACCGTAAAGAGCCGGATATGGTTCAAAATAAGATTCTGCCACAACTGAAGGAGGATCTTGCGAGATATAATTGAATGCGAAATAGGTAGATATTAATAGCAATATCGAAGCTGCAATACCGTAATAAAGCGATCGGAACTTAACAACTTTGGTTGGTTTGTCCTCACGATTCTTTTCTATCTCCTTCAATTGATTGAAAAGGTCTTTTCTACCGGAAAACCTGGCACCTTCAAAAATTAATTTGAATTCTTCCATGTATTCCTGAAGTTCTTCATCCTCCGTGAGCAATTTTTCGAAGTCCGATTTTACGGTTCCTTCCAGGTTGCCCATCAGGTAGTCTTCTACCAGGTCGATTTTATTTTTTTCAATATTCATAAGCGACTTTTTTAAAAAATCTTTTCTTCCTGAAGTATCTTTTTAAGTCGTTGCAAGCATTTGTACTTCAGGTTCTTTACGGTACTTCCATTTTTATAATCCATTAGGCTTGCAATCTCTTCCATTGAGTTTTTGTTGTAATAGTATTTGATGAGAATTTCGCGGCAGGGGGAACCCAATTTGTTTAATCCTTCCTCGACAGCTCTTAGCTTTTCTTCGGAGTGATCAAATTTTTCTTCTTCAAATTGCAGTTCACTTTTCATTACTGTTGATTCTAAAGGGTTTTGCCGACTTAATTCTCTAAGTCTTTCATAAAACTTGTTCTTGCCTATGGCAAACAAATACGTTTTACAATTGCTCTCAATAGAGTCCAATTTGCCACTTCGGACATTTTCGTAAAAGATAACGATGGCTTGCTGATAAACTTCCACTGCCTCATCTCTATCACAATTAAATGTCTTGATGGCCCAGCTCACAAATTGATCGCGGTATGAATTGTATAACCGTTCAATTTCTTTTTCGTCATTCAACCGGAACGAGTCGATTAATGAGCTTTTGGTCATTCGTCCTTAATGTTTTTTGTTAATGAAAGTAACCCTAAAAGGGAGATAAAATAATACTCTGATGACCCTAAGATAAGAAGGAATGAGCTTATTTTGCGAACATGTAACTTACTAATATTGGTCATTTTTCAATTCTCAAATTCAAATTTGATGACGAATGGTGTTTTCCGGCATCTTTATACATTCAAATGGTGATATTTACTAAAATATGTAACAGAGTAAACTGGTTTGACAAATTTTCATTAAGAAAGAATTCTTTGGCTGATAAATTGAAAATCTGGGCCTTCATTCAATAATATGTTGAAGAATTTCTACTTAGGAAAAACTCATCGTGATAATATTCCCATTTTTCATTTACATTTATGACTTCACTTGGGAATATTTTTCATTTAAATTAAAATACAATTTCTTCTAATATTTCGGATAACACCAAAGGACTGCTCTACGCCGGAATCCCTGTTTTTTTATGGGGATTTCTACCGATTGCCATCAAAGTCGCGGTAAACAAGATCGACCCTGTAACCGTCGTTTGGGTGAGGTTTTTTCTGGCATTCCTGATGCTTCTGATTTTTTACCTGATCATAGACCGGAAAATTATCCTTTCCATATTCAAGCCGCCATGGGGTTTTGTATTAGCAGCTTTAGGTCTTTCGGCTAACTATACTGGTTATTCCATCGGAATTTCCTATACAACTCCAAGCAATGCTCAGGTTTTTATTCAGGCCGGTCCAGTGCTTCTTGCGATTTCCGGGGTATTGATTTTTCACGAGAAAATCAGCATTCGGCAGGCTTTTGGCTATGTTGTAGCTATTGTGGGCTTTTACTTGTTCTACTCTGATCAAAATGAAAATATGGTCATAATCAACAAAGACTACTTTAAGGGTGTGTTATGGGTATTATTTGGTGCAGCTTCCTGGGCTACTTATGCCGTCATGCAGAAAAAACTGGCAAAAGATTACCATCCTCTACAATTAAACTTGTTCATTTTTGGATTTGCCTCTTTGTTATTTTTACCCGTTGCGGATGTCAATAGTTTAATTGGTTTATCCACCAACTATAAATGGCTGATCCTGTTTTTAGGATTTAATACTTTTGCAGCGTATGGGGGAATGGCTCTGGCACTCAAATATGCTGAAGCCAACAAAGTAAGTATTTTATTCACCAGCAATCCGATTATCACTTTTTTAGTCATGACCTTACTGGCATCCTTTAATGTTTCCTGGATTGAAAAGGAAAACATTACGATAGTTGGAATAATAGGTGGTCTCCTGGTCCTTATCGGGGCAGTAATGGTGATTCTGAAAAGAAAAAGAAAAGCTTAGCCTTCTTTTGTTATCTAGATGTATGAAAATATCGGATGCTTTTTCCTCTTTTTTAAATTCATATACCATAAACATAATGGGAAAAGGATTGCAACCACCAATATCCAAAGCAAATAGGTGATTGGTAGCCCAAACCCAAATTCCGGTGGTAAATTGAGAAAAAGTACAGTCATTTCATCGAATGTAAAGCCTTGATACAATCCCAGGATTACGGATATGGTATGAATCAAATAAAGATGTAACACATAATAGAACATGGGTACCCGGCCAAACACGATCAGAAATTTGCTGACAGGCCCGCTGATCTTTTCAAATACGACCAAAAGAATGATCGATGGTCCGATTGTCATCAATAGGTAAACAAGTGAAGGCGGATACTTGGTAGTGTTAAGAAACGAAGCTATAGTCAGACCAAATGTTGGCTGTTGAGACCAGGGATGCATATCACCATAACTGTTTATTCCCCGGATGATGATAAACAATGCCGTTAACAGAACGCCCAACCAGAGCATTCTTTTCTGCCGGACTTTTGAATCTAATTTATAAAAATCGGCGAACAGGTATCCCAGTGTCATGACCCCAATCCAGGGTACGACTGGATAAACCACATAAATGGTAAAGTTTTCTAACGGAATCATAGACTCAACATGCAGGACCTTCCAAAGGGCACTGAGTGACCCAAAACTTTCCGGCTGAATGCCATCCAGCAAATTATGACCAAACACCATAATCAGTCCACCAATTAATAAAACCTTTTTCGGCAAATGAATGAGTGTGGCCAGTAAAACCATACAAATCCCAAGTGCCCAGATGACGAGTAGCGGAAACAGGGAGTAATCAAAATTAAAAAACCAGGAAAACCTGATGACGGTAAACTCTAAAAAGATCAGCCACAATCCGCGTGTCCACAAAAAATGAGATAATTGTTTTTTGGATTTCCCGTAGATTTCTCCTAATCCGGTTCCGGTTCCTGCAACAAACATGAAAACGGGAGCGCAAAAATGGGTGATCCAGCGGGTAAAAAACAACGGGATAGTGGTTTGAGATAAATCTTCGGGATCAAAATGATAAAAAGTACTGTAGTCCCTAATATGATCAAGCGCCATGATGACCATGACCAGGCCGCGGAGCATGTCCACAGACAGTATTCTTTCCTTTTTCATAAATGTCAACTCACGGTTAGGTGTGGTAAAAAATTGTCCTCAGAAAAGTAAGATAACGAAAAAGTTGAAAGGTTGCCAAGGTTAAAGGGATTTGTAAATTGAAGATATCCGACTTATAAGACTTTAGTAAATAGGAATTTACCTTATGCCAGATTTTTGAAACTTGCTATCAGGCTCAACTTCCATTTCAAATAATTCCACCAAATGTCTCTGTAATTTGGACTGAATTTTATTCATAGGAACTTCAGATCCTAATTCCAGGTGGAGGGATGTTACGGCTTTATCATCAATCCCACAGGGAATGATGTGTTTGAAATAATTGATATCTGAATTGACGTTAAGCGCAAGTCCATGCATGGTGACCCACCGGCTGGTTTTGACGCCCATTGCGCAGATCTTTCTTGGATTTGTTCCATTATTGAAATCTAACCATACACCTGTTAATCCATCAATTCTTCCGGCTGACACATCGTATTCTGCTAACGTTTGGATAACGGCTTCCTCCAAAAGCCTGAGATACTTGTGAATATCAGTAAAAAAATTGTCGAGATCTAAAATAGGATAAACCACCAATTGACCGGGGCCATGATAAGTGATATCTCCGCCGCGGTTAATTTTGTAATATTGAGCTCCTTCTTTTCTCAAACCCTTTTCATCGAGCAAAAGGTTTTCGGGTTTGCCACTTTTTCCCAAAGTATAAACGTGTGGGTGCTCACAGAATAAAAGGTAATTGGGAGTTTGGGCCTGCTCGCTTTCAAGGAGTTTGCGATTACTGATTTTTATGTTGACCGTTTGATGAAAAAGTTTTTCCTGGTAATCCCAGGCTTCCTTGTAGTCAATCAGACCGAGATTGATGCACGAAACTTGTTTATTAATAATGGTGTTCAATTCTTCGCCTTTCTTTATTCGATATACGATTCGAGAACTTTAAATTCCCCGGATGGGTTTAACGAATATTTTTTAATAGTAGCCGGAACCAATACTGCATCTCCTTTTTTCATATCTATTTTACCCTGGTCATATTCAAGGGAAAGTACACCCTCTACACAGATTAGGATCTTAAAGCAATCCAGATTTGAATGATCTCGCGCAACATTCGTATCGAAATGCAATTTGTTCGTTGTGAAATACTGACAGCCGACCATTTTTACCACTTCATTCAATTTCCTTGAATAGTTGGTTTTGTATTGATCGTAGTAGTTGTAATCTATCGCATCCAAAGCTTCCTCCACATGCAATTCTCTTTTATTCCCTTTATCATCTACCCGGTCAAAATCATATATCCGATAGGTGATATCTGATGTTTGCTGGATCTCTGCGATCAATAATCCTTTGCCGATCGTGTGAACACGGCCAGCCGGAAGAAAGAATACATCTTCATCATTTACTTCCTCACGATTGAGAATATCGGTAAGTTTTCCTGCTTCAAAATATTCGATATATTTTTCTCTGCTCACTTCCTGGTTGAAGCCGGAAATCAATGAGGATCCGGGATCAGCTTGTATCACATACCACATTTCTGTCTTGCCAAAAGAATTGTGTCGCTTCATTCCCAACTCATCATCCGGATGGACCTGGATAGACAAGTCGTCGTTGGCATCTATAAATTTAATTAGCAATGGAAAGTCGTCACCAAATTTCCGGTAGACCTTTTCTCCCACAAGTTTTCCCTTATACTCGTTGATTAAGCTTTTCAGGTCTTTACCTTTTAGATCTCCATCGTTCACAACAGACACATTACCACTTACTCCCGATATTTCCCAGGTTTCCCCACAATTTGGCAATGGTGAAAAATCCTTTTCGAGCACAGTTTTAATTTTATTTCCTCCCCAGATCTTGTCTTTAAAAATGGTTTGAAATTTTAAGGGATATAATTTTTCCATTTGGTAAACTGAAATTTCTAATTGACAAAGCAATAATAAGTAATTGGGCAGGAAGGGAGAAAACCAACGTGATATTATTTTTTATTATTCTCACTTATCATTTAGCTTTATTGAATGACTTTAAAAAATGAAATTGGTGCTGAGGGAGAGCAACTTGCTGTCAACTTTTTAATTAATAATGGCTTTGAGATCCTTGATCGAAACTACCGGTATAAACGTGCGGAAGTGGATATTATCTGCAGAAAGGAAGACTTTTTGGTCTTTGTAGAGGTGAAATTTCGTAAGAATAATGCTTTTGGAGAACCGGAAGATTTTGTAAATGAACGAAAAATCGAATTGATACAAATGGCTTCGGAGAACTATGTGGATGCAATCAATTGGAATGGCAACATCCGATTTGATATCATTAGCATTACAAAAAAAAGCATCCCCGAAATTGAACATTTGGAGGATGCTTTTTAATGGTTAATAGATTTCTAAATCACATCGATCAGTATAAAGACAACCCCACCTATAATCAATATGGCTCCTGCAGCAGTTAACGCTCCAACTCCAAATATCGCCCCTAAAATCAAGACAATTACACCTATTGCACCAATGATGACACCTGTTCGGGTATAACCTACCAGTTCAGAAGTCTTGCTGGTTGAAGAAATATCATTTTTCTCCATTGACTTTAGGTTTTTCATTTCCGATTTCAGCTCGACCATTAGCTCTTTGCGCAATTTTTTCTTTTCTTTTTTGTCGAGCGATTGCACCCTTTCTTTTAGTTCGTTTTCAGAAAGCGATTCTCCTCCTTTCATTAAAGCCATTTCCTGAAGGATTTTTTTCTGGGAATCGGAGAGTTCAGCAGTAATATCCTTTTGGGTAGTAATTTCTGTTGATGTTGTTAATTTTTCTTCATTTAGTTCAGCTGGTTTGGTATCTTCTGCCAGATTATGCTTGATAGTTCTGAATTTATAGGCACTCGCAAAATCAAATTTTTTTGATGAGGTGCACGAAGAAATAAAAATAACCATTACAATAAATGAGAGAATATTAATGCTTTTTGGTTGGATTTTCATGATCGTTCGATTAGCTGAGTTTATTTGAAATAATACAAGTTTAAATATAGAATATTTTTAAAAAAACCACAGTTTGACGGCTAGAATGATAACGGCCACAACCAATATCCTGCCGACTACTTTGTCGCCTTTTTTCACTGACCACCTGCTGGCAAACCATGCTCCGAGCGAATTTCCTATGGCCAGGATAACTCCATAGATCCAATTTACCTGCCCCTCAAGAATAAACACCAACAATGCTGCAATGGTGTAAATGAAAACAACAAAAACCTTTATGGCGTTTGTTTTAATCAATGAAAAACCATTCAGATTTGTCAGGGCAGCGATGATTAAAAACCCAACACCGGCCTGAATAAATCCGCCGTAAATTCCAATAAGAAAAAAGACCACTGTTGTGATAATTTTTTGTGGAATGGTAAGGCTTTCACTTTGGTCTGTTTCAGCTTTCTTCCTTTTGAAAAGTGTTAGTAAGACAACTGCTACCATGATGATTGCCAGGATCCTGTTAAAGAGCTCTCCTTTAATATCCACCGCAATTTTTGCTCCGATAATAGCACCCAATAATGCCGAAATTCCAAGTAGTAAACTGTATTTAAAGTCGCTAACACCTTTACTTTTAAACCCGGCAATGGCAAAAACATTTTGCGAAAATATGGCGACCCGGTTGGTGGCATTCGCAATCGAGGGAGGAAGACCAATGTACATGATCAGGATGGGAAGTGTCAATAAACTACCTCCTCCAGCCACGGTATTAAAAAATCCTGCGATTATCCCAGCTCCAATGACCAGGCCGATTTCTAAAAAATCAAATTCCATTTCAATTGTTAAGCAAATCCAGTACCCCGGCAGTCATCGTTTTAATGCCTGTTTTAAGAGTTGGTTCGGGAAGTGGAGCATAAAACGGTGAATGTAGCGATGGTAATTCGATTTCTCCCCTATCCGCTTTTTTCTTTACTTCAGGATCAACTGTACCCAGCCAATATTGTAAAATGGGCACTTTTTCATCCGTCCTGCCAAACATGCTGAAGTCCTCTCCGCCCATGGTAGGCTCAGTTTCAAGAACATTTTCAGCGCCAATACTTTTTTCAAATACAACTTTCAATCGATTGGTCAGGTCTGGGTCATTGTACAAACTGTAAGTAGATTCATCACGAATGAAAACTTCCGGATACTTATCTTCTGGTAAACCGGCAGAAAATGCAATTCCATTACAGATCCGCTTTATTTTTTCGATGGTTGCACTTCTCACCTCTTCGGTGTAGGACCGAATGGTTAATTCCAGCTTCACCTCACCGGGAATGACATTTCCCTTATTCCCTCCGTGAATGGATCCTACTGTCACAACAGCCGGTTCCAAAGGAGAAAGCTCGCGACTGACAATAGTTTGCAAAGCCAGGATTATCCTCGCGCTAAGCACAACCGGATCAATGGTCATGTGAGGATAAGCGCCGTGGCCTCCTTTGCCATAAACAGTTATGTCAATCATATCGACATTCGCAAGGGCATAGCCACTTCGGACACCCACTTTTCCAGCTGGAATAGCGGCATTTGTGTGCAATGAAATGCCATAATCGGGCACGGGGAATTTCTGATACAGACCATCCTCAATCATGGCTTCGGCCCCACTTGCCCTTTCCTCCGCAGGTTGGGCAACGAAAACCAGGGTTCCTTTCCATTTATTCTTCAGGTCTGCCAGGATCTGTGCGGTCCCGACAAATACCGACATATGAACATCGTGGCCACATGCATGCATCGTACCGACTTCGTTGTTATTCAACTCGGTCTTGATGGTACTGGCATAAGACAATCCGGTTTGCTCAACAACCGGGAGAGCATCCATATCTGTACGAACAAGAATAACGGGGCCAGAGCCATTTTTTAATACGCCGACCAAGCCATAACCGCCGATGTTTTGAGTGACTTCAAAACCGATTTTTTCCAGCTCCGAAGCCAGTGTTTTGGAGGTTTCTACTTCCTGAAATGAAAGTTCAGGATTTTGATGCAGGTGAATATATAATTTTTCTATTTCTGGGTAAATCGCGTTTACTTCCTTGTCGAGATTCTGGCCGAGCAAATTGATTGCGATTGTGTAGAAGAGGATAGTCGTAAAAAGTGTTTTCATGTTTTCTCATTTACCTTAAGTCCTAAAATAGCATGAGAAAAGCTGAAAAGGAAATATCAGTTATTTTGATTGATCGTTCGCAATGCACGCACGGGCAGGGTAAAGATCCATTTAAACAACTTTCCAATACCCTTCACTAATTTTTTTTCCTTTTTCCAAAAGAATTTGAACTGTCCGAACAAAGTGCCGAAAATGAGAATCAATATCTGATAAGCAATTATCCCAAATAGAATTTTTACCCAGATGCTGGCGTCTTCCATACCGAAAATAGACATAAAGAATATTTTAGTCATGGCAATGGTTGTGCCGGTCAGGCCAAATACAATCAAAACGATCACCACCTGAAACAGGCTGTCAAGTTCCCATTTATCCTGCAATTTCAGCATCCAGCTTTTCTTCTCCATGTTTTCGTTTGATATTCTACTCACTTATTTCTCAAATTTTCTGCAAAGAAATTGAGTAAATTATTGAAATGCTAATAAATTACGATTCAATTCTGAATTTGACCTTATAGCAATGGAAAAATATAAGATAAACACCATTCTTGTTGCCCTAGACCTTTCGAAAAATGACGATGCACTTATTGATCGTGTAATTCGATTAAGTCACATTTCAGAAATTTACAAAGTCTATTTTCTCAATATTCAAAAAAACCTTGACCTGGATGATAAAATTGAAGAAAAACATCCGGATGTAGTAGCGCCTTTGGATGAACAAATTAAAAAAATGATTGAGGAGAAGATCAAGTCTTCTTCTGCGGGTGCTATGAATTCAGATTATGATATCTTCGTAGACGATGGCGATCCTACCAAGAAGATCTTAAAATGGACAAAAATAAAAGATGTAGACCTTTTACTTTTAGGGAAAAAAATAACCTCTGAAGGTTCAGGTGTTTCAGCAAATAAGATCGCCCGGACCTGCTCATGTTCGGTGTCCTTTATTCCGGAGGTCGTTCAGGAAAATCCAAATGAGGTAATTGTTCCTATAGACTTTTCAGAACCATCTATTCTGGCAGTTCGACAGGCATTATTTTTATTTAAGGAATATCCAACTATCAAGGTAAATTGTGTTCATTTTTATGAAGTCCCTTCAGGATATCATACAAGTGGCAAATCTTACGAAGAATTTGCACAAGTAATGAAGGAAAATTCCACAAAGGAATTTAACCGGATAAAGGAAATTATTGGTGAAGAGGCGAAGAACCTAACTTGCAATTATGTTCTGAACGAAAACAATTCAATAGCAGAACAAATATTGAAATATGCAGTAAAAGAAAAAGCATCGGGAATCATCGTGGGTTCCCGCGGCCGTACCATGGCAGCTTCGCTTGTTTTGGGTAGTGTCGCAGATAAACTTATCAGTATTAATACCCACTTTTCGTTGTTTATTGCCAAAGAGAAAAATAAAAACTTAAGCTTCCTCGAGGCCTTGATCGACACTTAATATTTCATCATTCCATCAACGGAAAAACGAATCGTATCCTTTGTTCGGATTTTTTGCCATCCGGAAACATGATAATCCGTAGGAAGTTGCGCGTTTTCCGTATAAGTAAAAAAATTCACTTTCAGATATTGCTGATTGGTGCTGAAGAGGTTTTTATCATTCTTAAAAGCTTCTAATGACAAGATTTTATCATCTGAATCCGTCATGATCAGAATACTATCCAGATCTTCTCTTTTAGGGTTTTTTGACAGGTATTGATATTGAATAGAAGAATCAGAACGGATTATCTTTTCAGTATATTCTAAAACTAATTGAGCAGGGCGGATTTTCAGATCAACAAAATTACCCATCTCCTTTTGCCACTCATCTTTGTTGAGGTGCATGGAAACAGTATCGTATTTTCCGTCAATAGTCGCTTCCTTAACTAAAAGGGGATTGGCGGATGCCACTTCCAAATGGAGTGTATCCATCAATCCCTTTAAATTTATCTTTCCAATCTCGCGTCTTTTTTCCTGCATCAGCATCCTGTCACATGAAAATGCAGCAAGGACGATCATCATTAAAAAAAGAAGTCGGATGGCATTTGTCATAAACTTCATTGAAACTTCAAGTGGTTTTAAGAAAACGTCAAGAATCATGGCTTATGTAACCTAAAAAAAGCGCAGTGCACTATGATGTACATGAGTATTTTTGGATTCCGATAGCCATCGTGGTAAAGCAGAGATTGACGTTTTTCTTAAAAACACTATTTAGACTTTCCCTGGTTAGCTACGGCTTCCATTTTTGCTGCCAGAGCTTCCTGATCTCCCAGATAGTAGCTTTTTATGGGTTGAAGTTCTGCATCAAGCTCATAGACCAGTGGAATACCGGTCGGAATATTGAGCTTTAAGATCTCTTCATCAGAAACTTTATCGAGATATTTAACAAGCGCTCTAAGGGAATTTCCGTGTGCGGCAATAACGAGCTTTTTACCAGCTTTAATATCCGGAGCAATGACTTTATTCCAGTATGGGACAACTCGTTCTACCGTGTCTTTCAAACATTCCGTAACCGGAAGTTCGTCAGTTGACAATCCCGAGTACCTCGGATCGTGACCAGGAAAATATTCGCTGCTTTTATCGAGTTTAGGAGGAGGAGTATCGTAACTTCTGCGCCATATCAGCACTTGATCTTCGCCGTATTTTTCGGCAGTTTCGCTTTTGTTTAACCCCGTTAATCCGCCATAAAAACGTTCATTTAACGTCCAGGATCTTTCTACAGGTATCCAAAGCAGGTCCATTTCGTCCAACACCAGCCAAAGCGTTCGGATGGCTCTTTTCAAGACGGATGAATAGGCTTTATCAAATTTAAAACCTTCTTCTTTCAGAGTTGCTCCTGCAGACTTTGCTTCGTTGATTCCTTTTTCGGTTAGATCAACATCTGCCCACCCTGTAAAGCGGTTTTCCATGTTCCATTGGCTTTCGCCGTGGCGTAGTAAAACTATTTTATACATTTCCGTTTTCGTTTTTATGGTTTATAATAATTCATTTAATTTGGTTGAAAATTTAATCCAGCTAAAACGACCAAACCCAACCATTGTCATGTGACGGCAAAAATAAATAAATGCTGGCATAGAATTAGCTATATTTTTTATATTTTGGTCAGATATGAATAAAATGAATAAATATCTTTTTCAAATATTTTTGGCAATACTTTTTATCTCCTTTTTAACCGTAAACGCTGGCGCCCAGAGTGTGGTTATTAACAATGTCCGTGCAGCGTTAAAAACGGGAAGTTCCAAAGAATTGATCAAGAGTTTTAACAATACGGTTGAATTAAATTTTGACGGAGAGAAATCTAATTACAGCAGAACCCAGGCGGAATTTGTGCTGAAAGACTTCTTCAAGAAATATCCCCCAACCGATTTCGAATACATTCACCAGGGTGCTTCCCAGCAAGGATTGACCTATGTGATCGGAAAATACAGCTTTGATGGCGGATCATACAGGGTGCTGATTTACATCAAAAAAATCAGTAACGATTATCTGGTGGATCTGATCGATTTTAGTCGTGAGTAAACCTATTCTTTTTCTATTAGTCCTGTTGGCAACACCTGATTGCTCAATAACCAGGTAAACAATTCCCAACGTTTTTCAGGATTATCAGGTGTACCTCCGTTTGATTCGATATAGTTCTGTACTAGATCTTTCCCATAATTGTAATTGATGATGTACGAGCGATAGTTTTTAGTAAAGCTTAGAGACTTTTCTGCAGATTCCTCATCTCTCAATGTGTACTTTTGTAACCATTCGATCGCCTCATCTTCTGTCAGGGCTCCATTCAAAAATCGCCTTCCAACTTCATTGCCAGCATAGCTAAGATCAGATTTTAGCTTCAATACATTAAAGTAATTACTAATTCCAGTGGTATCCATTCCTGCGAGTGGCAATAAAACTTCTTTGCAGAATTGGGCCTTTTCTTCTCCCGGAAAGATCATTTCAATACCAAAATTGGCTGAACCCTCTGCTATTAGTGACTGTGGACTATAAAGCGGGTACATGGAAGTTTCAATCCAGCCTTTCTCATTAAAAAGGTTTTTCTCAAGTAACATGTTGAATACATGGTGCCCGGGATAGCTTTCATGACTTCCTACATCGATTGCCCTGCTGATATATATTGGCAGATCCGTATTAACTTGTATCAGGCTGGTGTAATTTCCCTTGTACCAATTGTATCCACTCCAAGGCTTGTCCTTCACCAATTCAAATGTAAAGTGCTCGTTTTCAGGAAGGAAAATGTGTTCTAAGGTTCTTCTTTTGCTTTCCGAAATAGCTGTCTTTAAAACAGTATCTACTTTTTCCGCCGGAATGATAAATTTATCAACAATATTGTCATAACGTTCTTTGATCGTTCCGTTACCGGTAAGTGCCTGATCGAGGTTTCGTAAAACCTGATCAAAATGTTCTTTGGTAAATGTAGGTGCCGTGACTCCAAACAGACCCTGGGTTTCTTCATCAAAAGTGGGGTAATCTTCAGAGAATATTTTAATTCTCATTTCAAATGCATTCAATTGAGCCAGTAGGAAATTTGCACGATGAGCGAGTGTGTCATTTTCTGTCGTCTCTGTAAATGATTTAATTTTTTTCTGGAGATTTTTTGTCGTAAGCAGAAAACTATCCTTGGGAAAGACCTCCTGTTTCTGATTTACTGGTTTTAATGAATCAGGTCCATAATAAGCGTCAATAAATGCTTCATCATATTCCCCAATGGCTAAAGCCAATTTTACGTATTCTGTGGCAATTTGATCTAACGTATTCTGAGGGGTTTCTTTTACGGAAAGCGTGCAGCCAACAAGTAAAAGAAGGAATAGTATCTGTCCAACATTTTTCATAGAAAAAATCATTTAAACAAGGCCCTAAATTAGTCGCATAAGTGGAAGCTAAAAAGTGATTTCCGGATTATTCTTGAATGAGTAAGTCGCCATCGCTAAAATAATCCTATCGGAAGCATCATTTACAACTCGATTTTCTATTTTTGCGGCGTGAAATACGAGTACATCACACATGAATACCTGGATCAGTTCATTTCCCAGGCTTTGAAGGAAGACCTGGGTGATGGCGATCACTCTACGATATCAACAATTGACGCTGATCAGATGGGTTCTGCCCAGCTCCTTTTTAAGGAAAATGGAATAGCTGCCGGGATTTTCTTGGCAAAGGAGATATACAAGTATTTCGATGCCAAGATTCAACTTGATATTAAGTTGGAGGATGGCGACGAAGTCAGACCAGGTGATATCGGATTCATCGTACGTGGAAAGATCCGCTCGATCTTATCAACAGAAAGAATTGTGTTGAATTGCATGCAGCGCTTAAGTGGGATCGCAACGATGACAAATGAGCTGGTTAAGCTTATTGATAGTACCGGAACCCAATTATTGGATACCAGGAAAACAACTCCGGGATGGCGACCCCTAGAAAAATGGGCCGTTCGGATCGGTGGAGGAACCAATCATCGTTTTGGTTTATTTGATATGATTATGCTAAAGGATAATCACATCGATTATGCTGGTGGTATCGCAAAGGCCGTTTCAAAAGCACGGAATTATTTAAAGGAGAACGAAAAAGAGCTGAAAATAGAAGTTGAAACCCGCAACCTGGAGGAAGTAAAAGAAGCACTGAAAAGCAAGGCCGATATCATCATGCTCGACAATATGCCTCCGGAAATGATTCGGGATGCAGTTTATCTGATTGGTAAAAAAGCTAAATCTGAAGCTTCAGGAGGCATTACGAAGGAAACTCTCAGGGAATATGCTGAAACCGGTGTGGATTACATTTCAATGGGTGCATTGACACACTCGGCTAAAAATCTGGATATTAGTCTGAAAGCAGTATTTTTGTGAAAATTTTTTAACAAGTAGATTGGAAGATGATTGTAAAAACGAAAAAATTTAAACTTTCAACCGGCCCATACATTCGAGCAGGATTAGCAGGTGTATTGAGGCAACAATGGTGGGTATTGATCATTGTGGTGGCCATTATGAGCATGAACTTTGTCATTCCCAACATCTGGTGGATAATAGGTGCTTTGATCGCATACGCACTGTACATACTATTTTGGCTGATCCAGTTTGCTGGAGTAACACAACTCGAACAGGGTAAATTCCTTTTTGAAAAGCTGTCCTATGAAATTACCAGTCAGCAGATACTTGTAAAGCTCAATACCAAACAAGGAATGCCGATCAAGTGGAACCAGATTAAAAGGGCCAAGGTCGGAAAAGATCATTTCCTCCTATTTATGTCCAAAGTCCAGTTTTTTTATTGGCCATACAAGATCTTCAATAACGATAATGAGAGGAAGTTTCTGGAAAGTATTTTGAAGAGGAAGGGGCTGGTGAAGTAGCTATCAGAAAATTAAAAAATGGGTTGCCATTATCTTCTCTAAATGCTATTTGTGTTTGTAAACTAAATCTATGGGTATGTTTTATTTAAATTTCAATTTCTCATTAAGAACCTTAAGAAGGATTTAAAATAGTCTGATTTTGAAAATATACCGAATGACCTTTTGGGTTTTTTTAATTTGTGGATTAGTTCTGTTCACAATTGGCATTTACTTGCAAATTTCAAAGAAGTTTTCAGTAGAAATTGTTGCAGATCGTTTTGGAAATATTAGTAGTAGAACGATTGATGGATTCAGTGGTATTTTTGTCGGAGTTATTATTTTATCGTTGTCTGTTTGGATATATTTTCTTTATAAAGAAGAAAAAAATAAGATAGATCGTTTGAATTAATGATTCCTGACAGCTTCAACCTCTTTTGTTATTTCTTCCAATGAGATTGAGGAGTCGAATTTGCCTCTTATTTCATTAACAAGATCAATAAAATGCCCTTTTTTATTTCGTTTTATGGATATGAGATTTAAAGCTTCCAGGTCTTCCAGAAGTTTTTTTGCTTTAGGATTAATGATATCTATGATAAGTGTATCCATGGTCAAATGTAACGAAAATCAAACTAATTCTGTTAGTTGATCGAAAACAAAAAACTCCCGTGCGTGCACGGGAGTTTGGTTAGCTGTTTATATATTGAACTTAGTTTTTACAGATTTTGAATGATTTCTTATACCCATCCTTTCTGGAAACATTGACATAAAATATCTTACCTTTTTGTTGCGAAATGTTAAACTGACATTCTCGTTGCCAATCTGCAGGCTTATTGTAGTGATAGATACGCTCCCCTTTTGAGTTGTACAAATCGATCTGGTATTCCTTGTCACTGTTTTCTTTATCAAAACAAACCTTCACCCAGTCTTTTGTCGGATTTGGATAAGTAATGATATCCGGATCGGTTTCCTGTACGCATTCGCTGGTTGATTGCTCATATTGGACACACGTTGCTGCTTTGTAGGCAAGTTCCGGCGCAAAGCAATTCAACTCTTCTTTGCAGGAGTAATCCATACTTTTCAATTTAATATATATCTCAAAAGATGTAAGCTGATCATCTTTGCCGAATGACGGTATATCATCTACTTTGACTCCGCTTATTCCCGTAGTCGGATCGTTTGAGACTTTTTCCATTTTCCAACCCGCGCTATTGGAGTAATCGACTACCCAAGCACACTCCGGAAGGGACACCGTAACATGTGAAAGATCAAAATTGCATTCTCCATTGTGATTGACTGTGATAGTATATTCGTAGTAATAGCCGTTTTTTACAATCTCAACATCATCTGTGTAAAAACAATCCGTGCAATCCTTTTCGTTTCCTGGATTTTCCCCGTCATCGGTATCATCATCCGAACTGTCGTCATTGTCATCAGTATCGTCGCCGTCATCTGAATCGTCCCCATCATCGGAGTCATCATCCCCATCGTCAGAGCCATCTCCGCTGTCGTCGGAATTGTCACTTCCGTCATCTGTGTCATCACCGTTATCATCCGAATTGTCCCCATCATCAGTTGTGTCTTCCTGATCACAAGCGTTTACATCGAGTACGCAGATTGCCGTACAACCGGATTCCAGTAAGATTTCCAGATAGAATGTGGCAGAGCTTCCTTCTGTTCCGGCGGTATATGTGATTTCGGATCCATTCGTAGATGAAGTAATCGACCAGCTACCATCTGAGGAAGTGATATCCCATTCGTAAGAAATGGCCCCTTTCATGGAGGTTGTCAGTATATTGTTAGTTGAGCCACAAACCACACCTTCTCCGATTTCATTGATCAGACATGCAGGAGTTCCGGGTTCTCCTTCTATGTTTATTTCTTGGGTAACGGTACAACCATTCCCGTCCGTCACATCGACTGAAACTACTCCTGGCACAGTAAAACTGGTTGATGAAGTTGTAGCTCCGTTCGACCAGTTGTAAGTATAATTACCTTCTCCTCCTGACACGGAAAGATCAACATCATAGCTAGGAGCTTCCGCACACCCGTTTGCTTCCACATTGTAATCAATTACAATCGGATTTTGATCTTTTACTTCAATTGTTCGTTCGGCCGTACATCCCAATCCGTCAGTGACAAATACGGTATAAGTTCCTGATGGAATACTGGTAAGATCCTGCGTGGTGGCACCATTTGACCACTGATAGGTTAATGGTTCTTCGCCAAAAAATACGGTCAGATCTATGGCAGCGCTTTCATCACCGGGACAGGCGGGAATAGCAGTTTGATTGGCATAGAGGACTATTTCAGAAATATTAATGTTCACGTCATAAAAGGCTTTACAACCATTCTGATCAGTAACTTCAACAGAATATTTGCCGGCTGTCAGATCAGCAAGATTTTGAGAAATTTCTCCATTTGACCAGTTAAATTCATATGGTTCAGCTCCTCCTGTTGCGTACAAATCGATGGCGCCAATGGGATCATTATTGCAATTTGTTTGTGTGACAATCGTGGAAAGTTTGATTGGGCTTTCGCTTACAATAGAATATCTTTTAGTGGCCTGGCAACCAGCTTCATCTTCAATTGTCACAGAATATTCTCCAACCGTTAAGTTCGTCCGGTTTTGATCGGTCGAGCCATCTGACCATGCAAAGGAGTAGGGAGCTATCCCTTCTGAAACTTCCAGTTCAATGCTTCCGGATTCTTCCCCACCACAGGAAGGTTGGACAATGTATTCTGTGACATTTATTTGAGTTGGTGACTCCAGTTGGAATGTTTTTGTTGCCGTACACTTGTTTTGATCAGTAACAGTCAGCGAATAATTCCCCGCTGACAAACCTGTCAGATCTTCTGTCGTTTCGAATGTATTCCACAAATAACTGTATTCTCCTGTACCGCCCGAAACCTGTACATCAATTGCTCCGCTGGTTAAATTAGAACAGCTAATAGGCGTCATATCTGCGGAAATAATGATTTCAGGCGATGATTGAAGATTAACGGTATTTTCAAGCGTTTCACCCTTTGCGTCAGATATTGTATAAGTATACTCACCTGCCGCTAGTTCTGTAATAGTTGAATCTGACTGACCGGAGCTCCACACAATACTGTAGGGTTTTTCACCACCTTTGATATGTAATGCGATGCTACCATTTGATTCACCAAAACAAGTCGGATCAGTCTTTTCTAAACTAACAGTAAGAGGGCTTGTAGAATTGCAGGTGACATCTATTTCTTCATAATAGACACATTGTCCGGCTTTATATGCGATTTCTGGTATCAGGCAGTTTGGATCTTCTTCACAAGTTCCATCCGGACAAAATTTAAATTTGACATAGAATTTTTTCATCCACGGGTTTTTTCCGAATCCCTGGATATCGTCTACTTTTATTCCTGCCAATCCGGTTGTCGGATCTTCGGAATTGAGCTCCATTTTCCATCCTTGTGAATTCCAGGCATCCGAAACGACGCCGCAACCCAGGTCGAAATTGTAATGGCTGAGTTCGAAATTGCAAAAGTTTTCGGATGAGACTTTTAATTTGTAAGTGAAGCAATCCCCTTCCTTTTCGATAGACAAGATTTCTGTAGAATACCCGTTTTCACCGCAAGATTTTTTGTTCTTGTGTCTCTTTTTCTTGTGATGTTTTTTGGATCCCTTTTTACCGGAATGGCCACCTGTAAAGGCATCTGCAGTTTGAAAATTAAAAAATCCTAAAAGAAGAACTACTAAAAAGGTTGTGGTTATATGAGATTTTAAAGTAGAAAATTTCATATCACCCTCGGTTTTGATTTAGTCAAATGTGTTCATTTTTATTTCTTAATGGAAATTCACCTTAGTCTTAGAATTTATCTTTGTGTAAGCACCGTTTAGAAGTGAATGGAAATCCTGGAAATATGATTTAAATAAGCAGGTGAGTTGTACACTTGTTTTGTGTAAAATGAAATATTAATTGTTTGAGGAAATTTGCTAACTCACTCATAATCAGTCACAATTGAAATAGTGAATTTTACGAAAAGCTCCCTTTTTTATACAAAGACAAGAATAGAGAACAGTATCCGGATTCAAAAAACAGTAGGGGTTACCTTAGAAAGGCCTTATTTTATTGAGCAGATCCCAGACCACAACTCCCACACTTACGGAGATATTAAGTGAGTGTTTAGTTCCAAATTGTGGGATTTCAAGTACATAATCGGACATTTTTACAATCTCATCCTCCACCCCATACACTTCATTTCCAAAGACAAGGGCATACTTTTTATCTTTTTCGGGATTGAATTCATGCAAATCGATGCTTTTATCTGCCTGTTCGATGGATAAAATGGTATAGCCCTGTTTTTTTAATTGTAGGATTGCATCAGAAGTTTTGTCAACGAAGCTCCATTCGACGGATTCTGTTGCTCCAAGAGCAGTTTTGTGAATTTCCCGGTGTGGAGGTGTAGCGGTAATCCCACACAAATATATTTTCTCGATTAAAAAAGCATCGGCGGTACGGAAGGCAGAACCTACATTATGCATGCTTCTCACATTGTCCAAAACAATTACCAACGGATTTTTATCCGTGGATTTAAATTCTTCCACATCCTTCCTTCCGAGCTCTTCATTTTTTAATTTTCTCATTTTAATAAAATCTTGAAAAAGTAAATATCAAATTCTACCTTTCAAATTTTAAGGCAAAATTAGGATAAATAAATATCTTCGCACTTTATCTTTTCCTTCCTTTATTAGTTATGGCGAATACAAAAAGTAAGACGGAAACCCCACTCATGAAGCAGTACAATGCCATCAAGGCAAAGTACCCGGGAGCGCTTTTACTTTTTCGTGTAGGGGATTTTTATGAAACATTTGGCGAGGATGCCGTAAAGGCCAGCAAGATCCTCGACATTGTGCTGACAAAAAGGGCGAATGGAGCGGCTTCTCATATTGAATTGGCGGGTTTTCCCCATCATTCACTGGATTCATACCTTCCCAAATTAGTGCGGGCGGGGGAAAGAGTAGCGATTTGCGATCAGCTGGAAGATCCGAAATCGGTGAAGGGAATTGTGAAAAGAGGTGTGACCGAATTAGTGACACCTGGCGTGGCATTTAACGACAATGTCCTGGAACGCAAACACAACAATTTTTTAGCTTCTATTCATCTGGATAAGGATTATTCAGGCATCGCTTTCCTGGATGTTTCCACCGGTGAATTCCTCGCAGCTTCCGGTAATACGGAATATGTTGATAATCTCCTGCAAAGTTTCAACCCATCGGAGGTGATTTATTGCAAAAAGAACCGCCATGAATTCACAGAGATTTTTGGTGATGACTACAATACCTATTGCCTGGAGGATTGGATTTATTCGTATGATTTCGGATATGAAAAGCTAACCAAGCAATTCGGAACGCAGAACTTGAAAGGGTTTGGCATCGAAAATCTATCCACCGGGATCATAGCGGCCGGCGCTATTTTACATTACCTGGAAGAAACCGAACACAAAGAGATTTCGCATATTTCTTCCATTTCCAGGATCCATGAGGAGAATTATGTCTGGCTGGATAAGTTTACCATCCGCAACCTTGAACTGATCTACCCGCAGCAGGACGGAGGTGTTCCTCTGATCGATATTTTGGATCGAACCATCACACCCATGGGTGCCAGGTTGTTGAAAAAATGGGTAATCATGCCGCTCAAGGACAAAGCTAAGATCGAAGACAGGTTGACGGTTGTTGAGCATTTTTGCCAACATGGGGAAGTTCATGAAAACCTGCTGGAACACCTCAAGCACATCAATGACCTGGAAAGACTGATAAGCAAAGTGGCGGTGGGAAGGATCAATCCCAGGGAGATGAACCAATTGAGAAAGTCCCTTCAAAGGATTATTCCCGTTAAGGAAATCCTGCAAAAGCAGAAAAATGAGATTCTTAAGAAATACGCTGATCAGATCAATACCTGTGACCAGCTCCTGCAAAAGATCGAACAGGAATTAAAAGAGGATGTTCCGTTGCTTACCAATCAGGGTGGCATCATGAAGGAGGGAATTGACCAGGAACTCGACGAATTGAGAAAAATATCCTTTTCGGGAAAAGATTATCTCCTGCAATTGCAAAAGCGGGAAACGGAAAAAACAGGGATTTCCTCTCTGAAAATTGCGTACAACAAAGTATTTGGCTATTACCTGGAAGTCACCAATTCCCACAAAGATAAAGTACCGCAAGAGTGGATCCGAAAGCAAACACTTGTTAATGCTGAGCGATACATTACCGAGGAATTAAAAACCTACGAAGAGAAGATCCTGAATGCAGAAGATAAGATCGTCGAAATAGAGCAAAGGCTGTACAATCAACTTGTTCGATTTGCTTCTGACTACATTTCTCCTATTCAGCAAAATGCGAAGATCGTTGCGGCTATAGATTGCCTGAGCTCTTTTGCTTCACTTGCTGTCAAACATCGTTATGCAAGACCTAAAATTGTCGATGAAAACATCATTGAAATTAAGGAGGGACGGCACCCGGTCATTGAACAACAATTGCCGCTTGGCGAGAGCTATATTCCCAATGACGTCTACCTGGACGATATCAGTCAGCAGATCCTGATCATTACAGGGCCGAACATGGCCGGAAAGTCCGCTTTGCTCAGACAAACGGCACTGATCGTTTTGATGGCGCAGATTGGTTCATTTGTTCCGGCGACCATTGCTCACCTGGGAATAACCGATAAGATCTTTACCCGGGTTGGAGCATCGGACAACCTGTCAAAAGGCGAATCAACATTCATGGTAGAGATGACGGAGACAGCCAGTATTCTGAACAACCTGAGTGAAAGAAGCCTCGTTTTGATGGATGAAATTGGCAGGGGTACGAGTACGTACGATGGGATTTCTATAGCCTGGTCGATTACGGAATACCTGCATAATCATCCCAAATACAAGGCAAAGACCCTTTTTGCCACCCATTACCACGAGTTGAATCAGCTGGCAAATGATTTTTCACGGATTAAGAATTTTAATGTGAGCGTAAAAGAAGCGGGCGACAAGATCATCTTCCTTCGAAAACTGGCTGAAGGTGGCAGTGAGCATAGTTTTGGGATCCATGTTGCGCAAATGGCCGGCATGCCCAATAATGTGGTGATCCGTGCCAATGAGATAATGCATCACCTGGAAAAAGACAAGATATCCGAAAAGACGAATAAAAAGCTGGATGAGATGCCGAAGGCAAATTATCAGCTAAGCATGTTCGAAGCAGATCCTAAATTTGAGGAGGTCAAAGACCTGCTCAATCAGATTGATATCAATACCATTTCTCCGGTCGAAGCGTTGTTGAAATTGAATGAAGTCTTGAAGACTTTAAAAGGCACGTAAGATATCCATCCTTTTTCGTCGTTTTACCTTCATCCAATCATCTATCTTGGTTGACTTAATCAATCAGTTATTCAATTTATTTTTTAGAATGGAAAATTCATCACAATTATTAGATCAGGGTTTTGTTAAGGAGAACAAAACGGTAAGTATTGAGGGCAATCTTGCTTCAGCTGGAAAGCGATTTGCCAATTACATTATTGATATGATCGCTATTATCGTTTTTTACTTTGCAGTAATAGTATTCTTTGGGGTCATGGGTGGCATCGACGAGGGAGCTTTAGTAGGAATGCAATTGCTCATTTATCCTCTCATGATCCTTTATTATGCAATTTTTGAAGCATCATCAGGAAAAACGCTTGGCAAGTTGATCACTGGTACTAAGGTTGTCAATATGGAAGGTAAGAACATTTCGTTTGGACAGGCATTGGGAAGATCTGTCAGCCGATTTATTCCTTTTGAGGCGTTTTCATTTTTTGGAAGCCAGGCTATAGGATGGCACGACAGCCTACCTAATACCAGAGTCATCAACGATAGATAATTTTTTTATCAAACACTTTAATTATGGAAAATTCAGCACAATTATTAGATCAGGGTTTTGTTCAGGAGAACAAGCCTTTTAATATTGAAGACAACCTTGCCAGCAAAGGCAAAAGATTGGGAAATTACGTTATCGACCGGATAATTGTACAAGGCTTAAGTTATGCATTGATATTCGGAGTGGCATCATCAAACATGGGAGAAAGCGAGATGACAGGAATGATCATTGTAGCTGCCTTAGGCCTCTGGATTATTTATTACAGTCTTTTTGAAGCCTTTACAGGTAAAACAATCGGTAAGTTGATTACCGGATCAAAAGTGGTCAACGTCGACGGAAGCCCGATCTCGGTGGGGCAAGCTTTCGGAAGAACGTTTAGCAGGATAATTCCTTTCGAAGCATTTTCATTTTTGGGTCAAAAGGGGATAGGCTGGCACGATAGCCTGTCGGACACCCGCGTAATAAATGCTTAAGAAATAAAAGATTAAGATGTAAAAAATGTCTGTTTTTCTTGGAAACAGACATTTTTTTTATGGAAAAGTACAATAAACACCTTCCTCACCTCGTCAACATCACATAATCCCTGATCAGGGTATTCAAAAAGTTTACCCTGTTTTGAGGGATATCCGAAATTTCAAGTCGATCGCCAATCTTTTTGGAAAGCGAAAAAAGGGCTTCGCGATGGCCGTTGTTGGGAAATGATTTGTACCGGTCCATGACGGTTTTGATCATCAGCAGATCATCTTCTTTGAGGTTTTTAACCATGGGATAGGTCACCTGGTAATCATCCAGCTTCTGAATTTTCAACAAATCCTCAATTTTAAAATCATGACTGGCTTTAATTTTCACCACAACAGTTCCAGCCAGCACATCGCCTAATCTTTGGGCTTTGTTGGACGAGCCAATGAGAATACTTGCCAAAGCGCCTGACGAAAAATAAATATCCAGTGAACGAAAAGCCCATCTAATGATGTAATCGTTTAGTTCCGGCTGTTTGCCATTCAATTTGATGATCTTTAGCTTTTGCAATTTTTTACCCGGACTTTGCCCATTCATCAGATATTCCACCACCAGTGTGTAAAAGAAGAAAATTGGAAAAGCGACAATATAAATAACGTTTTCCGCATTGCCTCCTGCTGCAGCAATGCCTGCAAACATGGCAATGAAAAATAATGCCGTTCCCAAAATGATCATGTCGGCAACGTATGCAAAAATTCTTTCTTTTAACGAGGCTAATTCATATTGAATGGTTACATTTTGGGTTGTATTTATATCGATTAATTTCACAGATAACTATATTTAATCCGCTTAAGGGTTGAATAATTTTTTAAACAAAGAAATTTATTTTTTAATTCCACCATGAAAGAATCAAAATTTATTGAACAAAATAAAGAAAAGTGGGAAAAATTGGAGCGAATGATCCAGGTGGAAAACAGCGATCCCAACGAGCTGAGCGATTTGTTCATACAATTGACAGATGATCTTTCATATTCCCGTACATTTTACCAAAACCGCACCGTTCGGGCTTATCTCAACAATCTCACCCGAAAAATTTTTGAAAAAATATATATCAACAAAAAGGCGAAAAGGAAGAATATCCTGAATTTCTGGAAAGAGGAACTCCCTTCGATTGTTTATCAGTCGCGGTATGAGCTGCTCATTTCTTTGATTGTGTTTTTACTCGCCATGGCAATTGGTGTCTTTTCATCGGTAATTGATCCGGATTTCTCCAAATTGATACTGGGTGATCAGTATATTGAAATGACCATGGAGAATATTGAGAGTGGAGACCCGATGGCGGTTTATAAGAAAATGAACCAGGTGGATATGTTTTTGGGAATTACGTGGAACAATGTTCTGGTAGCATTCCGCACATTTATTTTTGGAATATTTCTGAGCCTTGGCACATTGCTGATACTTATTTATAATGGAATCATGCTGGGAACTTTCCAATACTTCTTTGTTGAAAAGGAATTATTCCTGGAATCTTTCCTCACCATATGGATCCACGGGACACTAGAGATTTCCAGCATTGTGATTGCCGGTGGTGCGGGGATTGTTTTTGGAAAAGGACTTTTGTTTCCTGGTACATTAACGAGACTACAATCTTTCCAGGAATCTGCTGTCAGGGCATTAAAAATATTCATTGGAACGGTACCCATTTTTATATTGGCAGGACTGCTTGAATCATTTGTGACGAGGTACACAGATGTTCCGGATATTCTGAGAATAGCCATTATTTTGTTATCGGCTTCATTTATTATTTATTATTTCATCATTCTCCCCCTTCGGGTGAAAGGCGATGTCAAAAGATCGGAATTGCCCACCAGTTCTGCTCAAAAGGATTTTGAAGGTGAGAAAGAACTGATCGGTCAGATCAACAATGTGAGTGAGATCCTCAATTTTACGTTTGCTTTTTATCACAAAAACATAAAGAAATTTGTCTGGTCGACATTATTGCTTTCATTCGTGTATCCGGTCATTTACTTTTTTTACATGCATGAAAACCTGGGGTATATTAGCCATGGCTTTTTTTCCAATATCGGCCTGCTGTTTAACTATCCGGATTTTCCGTTTTTGATCATTCTAAATTCTATTGCCATTGCGACAGTTTTCTTTTCTGTTTCGCAGTTGTTGTTTGGCGAAAAGCAATTCTTACCCTTATCATCAGGAAAAAGGATTACGGAATTTTTATCCGTATTCGCCATCACTTTAATTGTTAACCTGGTCTTTTTTCTGGAGGAAGCTGTTTTATTGGGGATCATTGCCTTTGTAATTCTGCCCTACGCATTGAATTGGATGATCACAGCCCTGAAATCAGGCAAGGGTTTCTTTGGTGCATTCAGATATTCGTTTCAATTGCTAAATAATGTTGCGGGTCGACTGTGGGGAAATTACGCTGCGACCATAATTTTGACATTTATCGCATTCGTATTTTTCAATTCACCGGTTTTTATGGGGGCTTCCGAAGTTCTCCAATGGAACCTGCCATTTGAATATGAAACGGTCTCACGGATTCTGAGCAGTCTCAGGTTTTGGTTTATTACTTTTTTACTATTCTTGCTCGTCCCAATGGTCTATCTTTCCATCGCGATCAACCATTATTCATTGGAAGAGATCCATTCTGCAGCCGGGTTGAAACAAAAAGTTGAGAAATTTTTGGTATGAGGAGTTTGAGAAAAATATTGATTTTACAGACTGTAATAATATTTCTTTTTTCAGGAATAGTTGCCGGACAATCTTCCGAAAAATTTAGCGAGAGCGCCTGGAAGGAGGTAAAGGAGGGAATCGATTATTCATCCGATCATGACATGCTTAGAAAGAAAGATAAGTTTCAAGGAGATGGCGAGAAAACCGCAGGTGAAAAGCCGGATGATGAATTTTATGAAGAGCAAAACAGTTCGGGTAACCGGGTAATTAATCTTCCGGGTATCGCACAACCTTTGATTTATCTTGTCTTTGTGGCTATTCTGTTTGTCATTTTGTATTTGTTCCTTAAGAATGCAGGTGTCACCAACAAGAAAGTCCGATACACCAGTGAAGGGATCAACCTGGAGAATATCGAAGAAAACATCCATGAAACGGATTTGGATAAACTTCTGAAAAAAACCCTGTCTGAAGGCGATTTTATGCAGGCCATTCGGCTACTTTATCTTACCATTATCAAAGATCTCTCAGAGAAAAAATTGATTGACTGGCATAAAAATAAGACCAACAGGGAATACCTCTATGAACTGGCCAATGAGGAATTCAAAAAGAAATTTGAAAAGCTAACGCTGTTATTTGAATGGGCCTGGTATGGGGATATCAAAATGGATGAAAAGATCTATTCTCAGCTGGAGCCCAAATTTGTAGAATTTAAAAACACACTCGATCAGGTTGGAAAGCAATAAGCAAAACATATTGTACGGGATCCTTGGTGGAGTAGCAGTCGTCCTGATTGGGTTGATGATCTATTTTAATTCAGACGGGCTTGATAAATATCACTGGCGACAAACGTATGATACGGATGAAAAGCAGCCCTACGATACTTATATCATTTATAACCTGATAAAGAACTCCACCGAACCTGAAGATTTCATCAATTCGAAGAGTTCATTCAAACATTTCCAATGGGATAGCACGGAAGTTTTGAATTACATTTTCATTGGTGAGCAAGCGTATTATTCTGAAGATGACAGAAAGACATTGCTTGGGTTTGTCAAAAATGGGAACAATGTATTTATCTCCCAGGAATACATGGATAATCTCCTTTATGATCAGGCAATGGGAAGGGATTCATCAAACCTATACCTGGAAGATGAATATGACAATCAATTTACCGGCTGCATTGGCATGGAGGATTGCTACACATTTAAATTTAATGATGGTCTGTCGGATACGGCAAAAACGTATTGGCCATATTTTTACGGATTGCCACACAACGATAGCATCGAATATTTGGGAAGGGTCGATGGAAAAGAAGTCAATTTTTATCGAACGAAACACGGTAAAGGATACTTTTATTTTCATTCCAATCCGTTATTATTAACCAATTATTATTTGACAGACAGTATCAACTGGAATTATGCCAACAAACTTTTTGCTTTCCTTCCCGGCGATAAATATTATTGGGATAAGCATGCTTATCTGAATATTTCAGAATTGGGAGACGAAGCATTTCAGAACCCATTGAAACATATTTTGAGTAACAAATCATTTCAATGGGCCTGGTATGTCATGGTGGCCCTTATCCTGCTGTTTTTGTTACTCAATTCCAAAAGAAAGCAGAGAAACATTCCTTTCATGGAACCCAATGAAAACTCTACGATTGAGTTTACGGAAACCATCGGACAGCTTTATTTCAAAGAACAGAATCACTATAAGATCATTCAGCTTATGATGAAAATGTTCCTTTTCCAGCTGTACAGTCGTTACAAAATTCCTGTTCATAAGCACCAGGACGATCAGACAGTTTTGCGATTAGCTCAAAAGACAGGCGTGGATGAGCAAAGTTTCAGGCATATTTTAGATAAGTACAATTTTTATACAAGTAACAACTTTGCTAAAAGCGAAGACCTGATTTATTTATATCGACAAATCAATAATTATAATAACTCTTGTAAATAATGGAAGATAATATTTTTGATTCACCGGAAGCATCATATCCGCAGGCGAGCAAAATTTCACAGGAAGAAATAAACGAATTCAGGAAATACGTCGAAGCGGTCAAAGGTGAGGTGAAAAAGGTCATAGTTGGTCAGCGACAATTGATCGATCTGTTTATTGCATCGCTTTTTGTCAACGGACATATTTTAATTGAGGGCGTTCCGGGGATAGCCAAAACCCTTGCAGCAAAATTGCTTTCCCAAACCATAAAATCCGACTTTTCGAGAATCCAGTTCACACCAGACCTGATGCCTTCGGATATCATTGGCACAAGTATATTTAATTTAAAATCGACGGAATTCGAATTCAAAAAAGGCCCTGTCTTCTCCAATATTGTTTTGATCGATGAGATCAACCGTGCTCCGGCGAAAACTCAGGCAGCTCTTTTTGAGGTAATGGAAGAACGACAGATCAGTATCGATGGTACGACCTATAAGATGGAATATCCCTTCATGGTAATCGCCACTCAAAATCCGATCGAGCAGGAGGGAACCTACAAATTGCCGGAGGCTCAGCTTGACCGGTTTTTATTTAAGATCAATGTAAATTACCCGGTCCTGGAAGAAGAGAAAATCATCTTAAAGCGCTTTTCAGAAGATTTTGAGCAAACAATTAAAGGAGATGTCAAACCGATCATCAATGCTAAGTTGCTGAAGAAATTCCAGGAGTTAGTCGAGAAAGTCCATATAAAGGATGAATTACTCGACTACATTGCTACGATTGTTTTTAATACCCGGAACAATGCCGACCTGTTTCTAGGGGCAAGTCCGAGAGCATCGCTTGCGATTATGAAGTCCTGCAAGGCAATGGCGCTGATGCATGGACGGGATTATGTGACGCCCGATGATATTAAATTTATCGCCTACCCGGTTTTAAATCACCGCGTGATCCTTTCAGCCGAACGAGACCTGGAAGGGGTTGATACCAAAGATGTGATCAAAGATATAATCAATAAAATTGAAGTACCTCGTTAACATATTCCGACAGCTTTTTCTGACGAGCCGGTTCTTTTGGACGGGAGGAGGAGTCATTTTCCTTTTTGTGGTTTCATATTCACTTTCGGTCATGTTGCCAGTAGCACAGGCGATGCTGGCAATATTTTTTGTCATATGCCTGGCAGATTTTTTCATGCTTTTTCCCAGAGCGGTTCACATTGTCGCGCAAAGGATCATTCCAAAGATCCTGTCGAATGGCAACGAGCAAAAAGTCAGCATTTCCTTATTGAATAAATCGAATAGTCCGCTTTCGGTCAACCTGATCGACGAGTTGCCTTATCAGCTTCAGGTGAGGGACTTTTCCATCTCCCTTACACTTAAGCCACATAAAAAAGTCAGGCTGGATTATCCCATTCGACCGACTGTTCGTGGGGATTACCATTTTGGGGATATACTTCTTTATTTGAAGACCAAAATCGGATTACTGGAAAGAAAATACAGGGTGGAAGCCGGTCAGACGGTCAATATCTATCCATCGATCGTCGAAATGAAACAATACGAGATCAACACTTTTGCCACCGTCAACCAGTTTCAGGGGATAAAAAAAGTAAGGAAAATCGGCCATAGCCAGGAATTTGATCACATCAAAGAATATGTTATGGGCGATGATTACCAAAGTATCAACTGGAAGGCAACCAGCCGAACCAATAAATTGATGGTCAATCACTACGAAGATGAAAAATCCCAACAGATCTATTGTGTGATCGATAAAAGCCGGGTAATGAAGCTGCCGTTCAATGGAATGAGTTTATTGGAATATGCCATCAATTCATCACTCGTAATTTCCAATACGATTTTGAGAAAATATGATAAAGCCGGAATGATCACTTTTTCGGATAAAATTGATCGGATGCTCAAAGCCGACCGCAGCAAAAGTCAGATAAGGAAAATATTGGATTTGCTTTACAATGAGAAAACCAATTTTGCCGAATCAAACTATGAAAAACTTTATCAATACATCGGTAATCATATCCAGATGAGGAGTTTGCTTTTTCTTTTCACGAATTTTGAAAGTGACTACGCGTTAGAGCGAAATATTGGCATCCTTCGAAAATTGAATAAAAGACATTTGCTGGTTGTGATATTTTTCGAAAACTCAGAAGTGGAAAAATATTCGGATAAAAGTGCAGATAACCTGGAAGAGATCTACAACACGACCATTGCTAAAAAGCTGATCTACGAAAAGCTGGTTGTGACGAGCAAATTGCAGCAGCACGGTATCCAGACCATCCTGACAAAACCTGAAGATCTTTCCATCAATGTGATCAATAAATACCTGGAGCTAAAAGGAAAAGGATTGATTTAGTCCTCCAGTATCTCAAATTCTACCCGTCGGTTTAGTGCTCTTCCTCCAATTTCATCGTCATTACTGGCAATGGGTTGGTTTTGCCCGAATCCTTTAGCAACCATTCTTTCTTCAGAAACCCCCTGGGATTTTAAGTATTCAACAACCGAATTGGCTCGTTGCTCAGAAAGCCTCTGATTGTAGTCCGCCGTACCAATGCTATCAGTATGGCCGGAAATCATGATGCTGAGGTCAGGGTTTTCATCCATGATGTTGGCAATCCTTTTCAGTTCGGGAAATGATTCTTTCTTTAATTCATATTTATCAAAATCGAAAAAGATATTCTCCAAAGTAATGACAGCTCCTTTTTCAATCGGTACTAAGAAAAGGTCACGGTTAATCTCATTATACTCCTCCGTTTCATTCAGATCAATATTTGCATTGATCGAAATATAACCATCAGCTTCAGCCAGAAATCCATAACGTGCTCCGGAAGGAAGAATAATTTGATAAGTTCCATTTACAGGATCGGAAAAGATCTGTCCAACCTCTACGCCATCCGGAAGCGTTTCATAAAAAATCCTGGCTTTTACCGGTTCGCGGGTTTTTCGATCAAGCACCCGTCCTTTGATCGTAACAACAGGTTCAGGTTGATGCTCAGCCGGTACTTTGAAACGGAAAATATCATGATTGTCAGAATCATCCCTTGTGAAATAACCATATTCTCCGGTTACAGGGATGTTGAAAAACTCATCGTTATTATCTGTATTAATACCATTCCCCAAATTTTCTGGCGTGGACCAGTTTTTCCATGTATCGTCCAGGCGTTTGGTCACGAAGATATCCGATCCTCCATAGCCGGCATACCCCTTTGACGAGAAATAGAGTGTCCGGTCATCTGGTGCCAAAAATGGAGCAGATTCCTCAGCGGCGGTATTGACATCCTCGCCGAGATTCAATGGTTCAGACCACCTGCCATCCTGCCTGAGAAAACTCACGTACAGGTCACGATCACCTTGTGATGGATCTCCTTCGATCGACATGATGAGCACTTCCCTGTTATTGGCTAAGAAGAAATTACTATGTTCACTCACGTTATAATAGCTGACAAATTGAAAAGGAACAGGCTCCGTCCACCCTTCGCTCGTCCGGGTCACCATCGAGACCCCTGACTTCATTTTATCACCTTTGGTGTAAACATTTCCAAGAGTTAGAATTACCGTATTTCCATCCGGAGTGATTGAGCTTATGTAATTGGGACCTTTATTGTTGAGTGGTCTTCCCATGTTTACAGCTTCTGACCATTCTCCACTTTCTTCATCCCATTGGGAGTACCATATATCTTCTTCATCCTCGCTTCCGCCAATGTTTCCAGGATGATTTTGTCTGCTAAAAAGCAATGTCTTACCGTCCGGTGTGATCATAGGTTTCAGATCATTGTAAACACTATTTACTTTGGAGCTCAGTCGTTCAGCCTCGGTATTGACAATGGCATTTTCAGTGATGTTAATCTCTTGAGTGATTTCTTTGGTAGAATTTGAAATTGCAATCGCATCAATGGCGTAGAATCCAGGGATTGCTTCACCCTCACAAACGATTTTTACTGCGGCTACTTCAAAATCTGTCAGGTCGAAAAAAATATGCAGCATCCTTTCCTGAATACCCAGTGGACGAGGGGTAAATTCATATATTAGAAATTCATTGTCGGTACGGTCGTATATATAAACTTCCTTGATGGCCGATGGATTATATGTTTCCGCAATAGCAATCTGCCTGATCCTGAACGGAGTTTCAAATCCAACTTTAATGTATTCTGTTTTATCTTCCCTGCCAGGCATCCATGCATTGGGGCTGTCGCCGGAACCCGGAGGAACATCCGGTTTACCAAGAGCTCTTTCAGCTGAATATTGATCATAACCTAACTCAGTTGTTGCCTCTAAAACCACTGAGGCCCATTCAGTTTTTTCTTCCTGCTGGGCGAATGCAAAGAATGGGATTAGTAAAAAAACTATAAAAAAAACTCTTCCTGTCATTGGTAGTGCGGTTTAATGGTCAAAAGATAGACGAAATATTTTAATTATTAAAGGCTAACAACTGTTAAGCCCTGTTTTATTAAATCATTTCCTTGCCAACCAGAGTTTAAATTCCATATTTTTAACCATTCCCTATAAAAATCATTGAAGCGATAATTTGTTATTAGTCGTTATCAAAAATCATAGAGTTTTCGGTCAACTTTTTTACTAAAAAAATTAATGAACCTGGAGTGTGTTTTATTTGATTGTGATGGAGTGTTAGTTGATAATGAAAAAGAGGCTCATCAGATAGCTTTCAATGAAGCTTTTAAAAGGGAAGGATTAAAAGCTTTTTGGGATGATGAGCTTTATAAAGATCTTTTATTAATAGGAGGAGGAAAAGAAAGACTGAAATATTACTTTGAAAAGTTTGGTTGGCCCGAAGACATAAAGAATCACAGGGCTTTTATTGAGCAACTTCATCAATTAAAATCAAGAATATATTTTGAAATAATCAAAAGTGGAAAGCTTAAGTCCAGGCCTGGGATTATTGAACTGATGAATGAATTAATTGAACAGAAAATTCCATTTGGTATTTGTTCTACCAGCAAAAAGGAATCGGTTGATGCGGTGATAAAATTTATTTTAGGAGAAGACATTCACCAAAATATTTCCTTCATCCTTGCCGGGGATATCGTTCCGCGTAAAAAGCCAGATCCGGAGATTTATTTAACTGCTGCAAAACAAGTAAAAGTAGCTCCTCAGAATTGCCTTGTAATTGAAGATAGCGAGATAGGAATGAAAGCCGGGAAGGCTGCGGGAATGAAAGTTTTGATAACAAAATCCTACTACAATCAGGAAGAAAAATTTGATGGGGCAGACTGGATTCTTAGTGATTTAGAAGGCAAACCCCTTAAAACGATCTTAAATCGATTAAATTTTATTATCTGATAATTAATTTATTATCAATCACTTACAAATTTTTCATCCATTCATTTCTCGACCAAAGCCCTGTTGGCTTGGTAATTGTTAATCTTTCTGTTGTAACAAAAATTTTATCACCATGAAAGTATTAAAAACGCTATTAGGACTAGTTGTTTTACTGGCATTGCTTGCGCCAGTAAATGAATCTTTTGCCGACAAGGATGCCAACAAGGTTGCAAGCAAAGAGATGAAAAGAAAAGCCTATAAAAAGGCCAGAAAGGAAGCCAAAAAATACCGTAAAAAAGGATGGTATACAGCGCCGGGCGCATTGCCCATGGACAAACAAATTGAAAAAGCCTGGGAATTGCAGTACTTATTGGATGAGAATGGATACCCGCTTTACATCGTTGCTACAGGAAATTCAGTTGCCGAAACGCAATCAGCAGCCAAAATTCAATCAACCGAATTAGCAAAGCTTGAATTAGCGGGATTGGTTCAAACCAACGTTGCAGCATTAATCGAAAACTCTATTGCCAACAACCAGCTGAATGCAGAGGAAGCAGCTTCCGTTACCAAAACTGTCGCAGCATCAAAAAATATCATTGCCCAGGAAATTGGTCGCGTGATCGTCATGTTTGAGATCTACAAAAAGATTGATAAAAATGTCGAGTCTTCGATCAGGGTTGGGTACAACAATGAACTTGCGATGGAAACCGCTAAAAAGGCCATCAGGAAAAAGCTTGAAGAGGAAACGGAGATCCTTCATGAAAAGCTTGATCGATTAATGGATTTCTGATATTCATATCATGGCTCGTAATATATTAATTGTGTCATTTATTTTTTTATTGGCATTCCTGCCTGCCTTCTCTTTTTGCCAGGACCTTATTAAAGCGAGGGGATCAGCCCAGATGGTGCTGGAGGATAACATGAGCAAAGAGGATTTGCAGGAAGAGTTGAGGAGGCTTGCCAAAATCGATGCAATTGAAAATCAATTCGGGTCAATCATTGAACAAGAGTCACGGGTCGAAATTAATGAGGGTGGGACGACATTTAACATTGTGGGAGACCGGTATTTGAAAGGTGAATGGATCGAAACAACCAGGGAGCATTTTGCGGAGGAGTACGTGAAGATCAAAGGAAAAGGAAAGAAAGATTATGAACTTTGGATGTCTTGCGAACTTACAGGCATAATCAGGGAAATCACTCAACCGGAAATACTTTTTGAGTGGACCACAACCAATTGTCCGGAAAAAGTCTGCCGGACCACGGATTTTATTAGTGGTGAACCCATGTATTTATTTTTCCAGTCGCCTGTAAAGGGGTACTTAAATGTCTATTCTACGGAAGACGAGCAGACATTCCGCTTGTTGCCATATCAGAATATGTCTGGTAATTACAGTCAGCATGTCCCGGTATCGGCAGATGTAGAATATCTATTTTTCAGCACAGATCCACATCATAACCGGTTAGAAAATTTTTCTCATCTGAATGCTGATGAGTTGATCATGACAACGGAGGACGATGAGGAGTATGTGTATTTGTACATCGTTTTTTCGACCAAAGAATTTGTTAAACCCACCCTTGATCATTCCTACGCAAGTAGCGTGAATGATTATATCGTTCCCAGGTCTTTAAAGATCTCGGAATTTGAATCGTGGTTAGTAGAAAATAGAATAAGAAATCAAAATTTTTACTATAAAAAGCTGCGATTGAAGATAATTAATTAGGGAATTAATAAACATAAACCAACTATGAAAAGGTTATTATACCTTTTACCCGTTATAGTATGCCTTTCATTTATTCAGGAAAAGAGCACGGATGAATACTTGCTGCCTGCAAAAACAGAATATCAGTGGGGCTTTGTGAATAAAGAAGGAAAATGGGTCATTGATCCCCAGTTTGAAGATGCCTATCACTTTACAGAAGGTACTGCAGCTGTAAAAAAATACGGTAAATGGGGCTACATCAACTCAAATGGGGGGTGGGTCATCAATCCGAAATTTGACAAGGCAAAACCGTTTTCAGAGGGTTTGGCTTGTGCTGTAGAAGATGGAAAGTGGGGGTTTATTGATCATAATGGCAATTGGCATTTCATTCCTAAATTTTATGTGGTTAGTTCATTTTCTGATGAACGTGCATTGATCAAAACCCGTGATGGATTTGTCTTTATTGATAAAGCAGGTAATCAACTGATCAATCAAGCGTTTGAAGAAGCCCTTCCGTATTCCGAGGGGATGGCAAGCATCTCTCTGAAAGGCCATAAGGGTTATATGGATACACATGGCAATTGGTTGATTGTCCATGATTTTGATGAAGCATGTTCATTTTCTGAAGGAATGGCGCTTGTCCGTCAAAATGGGAAATATGGTTTCATCGATACCAAAGGAAATGTTGTGATTCATCCGAAATATGAAGATGCCAGCCATTTCAGGGAAGGAAAAGCCGCTGTTAAGGAAGGGGGCATTTGGGGGTATATTGATAAGACCGGAAATTATGTCATTTCGCCGAAATACGATATGGCCTATCCGTTCTCAAATAATAGTGCTATTGTAAAATCAGCCTACCGGTATGGCATGGTTGATGAGTTTGGTAATTGGGTAGTTAACCCAACATACAAGGGACTGGGAAGAAACATGTTGGCTATTTCTTTGGATGAAAAAGTAGAAGAATACGTACGCCTGGGATTTGCTAAATGGCAGGTGAAGGGGGAGTTTGAAAAAACGGAGAATTATGTCAGCAGAATGCAGGAAGAAAACCGCGAAAATCAGATCAGTGGTTTGACTCATCAGGCAGTTCTCCAGCTTGGAGCAGAATATGTGGACCTGGAAAATGCATTTATTGGCTTGTATGATGCGGATTATGAAAAATTCAATGTGTATATTCCCGGAGCCAGGAAAATTTGCTTGCCTGTTCCAATTAGTATGGCCAAAGAGTTTAAAGCCAATCAGGCTGAAATTACCTTTCACAATCCGGACTACTATTTGAGTGGAGATGAGTTTGTTATCAAAACTCTCGAAGCAAGGTTCAGGGGAAAAACGCTCCATTACAACATCAGGGATGACAGGCAAATTAGGAATCCGAAACTGATTGACATTCGCGATCAGGAAATGAACCTGTCCATTCCCATTGCTGAAAAAATCCTGGTTAAAGAGCCGGCTTACCAAGAGGATATCGTGATCATTGGCGAATCGGATGTCGATATGGACATTCCGGTTTATAAATACGCCAATCCAAATACATTTGCCCTGGTGATAGGGAATGAAGATTACAGTTCATACCAGGTAAATCTCAAGTCAGAAAGCAACGTAGATTATGCAGAGGTAGATGCCAGGATCTTCACAGAATACCTGAAGAAAACGCTTGGTGTGCCTCAGCCAAACATTATACAGTTAATAAATGCTACCTCTGGTCAGACAAAGCAGGCAATTGCAAAATTGAATGCCATTACCCGGGCTTTTGATGGAGAAGTCAACCTGATCTTTTACTATGCCGGACATGGTTTGCCACATAGTGAAACAAAAGAGCCTTACCTGATACCGGTAGATGTCAATGCCTCCAACCTGGAATTTGCTATCAAACTGGAAGACGTTTATCAAAAATTGAGTGAAAATAATGCTAATCGGGTAACGATGTTTATTGATGCATGTTTTAGTGGAGGGTCGAGAAAGGAAAATTTATTGGCAACCAGAGGCGTAAGGATCCGACCAAAATCCCCATTTGTTTTGGGCAATCTGGTGGTATTTTCAGCTAGTATCGGCGACCAGACAGCACATGCTTATCATGAGAAATCGCATGGTATTTTCACCTATTTTCTGTTAAAGGGATTGCAGCAAAGTGAAGGTAGGGTTAGCTATGGAGAGTTGGCCAATTACATCAATACAAATGTGCGACAGAAGTCAGTTCTCATCAATGATACAGAACAGGAACCGACCGTCAATGTCAGCCCTTTATTTGAAAATAGTTGGAGGAATTTTACTTTTTTTGATGAATTGTCGGCTAAATTCTAATTTGGCACATAACGGTTAGGATATAGAACTGTTAAATAGGTAAATCGTTGAATTAAGTAGTAACAAAAAATACAACGACAGTAAATTAGGGTTAGGTTTAGAGTTGTTGATGTATGTATTCAGGGGGCGATCTCTCGCCCCCTTTCTTGTTACTCCATCTTATATAATTCCTTTCCTGCACTTTCAAATTTGTCTCCTTCCGCCCAGAATGGTTTATTTTCCATATTCGCAATGTCTTCAGATGCTTTTATATAGGCTTTATAAACTTTTATCAGATAATTAAAGTTTAAAGATTCTGCATGATCGGTCACCTGGTGATAGTATTTCTGAATTTCTTCATCAAAAGCAGTCACCCCCGGACCGTATAGAACGGCCGGCACCCCATGTTTGGCAAAATTGAAATGGTCAGACCGTTCAAAGATGTTTTGATCTGGTATTGGATCATCGATCACCTGTAGACCATAAGATGAGCTCGCATTCCGGAAAATTTCTTCCGCGGAATTTCTTGTCAGGCCAAAAATGGTAAGCAGGGTTGTATCATTGTATCCCGCACAATCAATGTTAACGTTGAAAATACATTGATCCAAAGGCACCCATGGATTTTCAGCGTAATATTCGCTACCAAGCAATCCTTTTTCTTCGGCAGTAAAACCGATAAAAAGGATTGATCTTTTTGGCCTCTCTTTTCCAAAGTATTTTGCGGCTAAAATTAATCCTGTCGTTCCCAACGCATTGTCTCTTGCCCCATTGAAGATGGAATCAATAGGCTCTCCGTTTTCATCAACGCCAGCCGCTGTATGTCCCACATGGTCATAATGTGCACTTAGGATAACAAATTCATCTTTCAGTGTTTTGTCCTTGCCTTCGATGTATCCAACAATATTTCTGTCATCAATAAAATTTGGTGTAAGCCCTTTCGCATCGATGGTCACTTCATCAATGCCTTCTTCTTCCAGGCGAGTCAGATATTTGTTATCGGGATCATTTATTAAGATTCTGAAAGGTACAGATAGATCATCTGTACCTTCTTTGTTCAATATCATCGAGGGTCTGTTCAGGTATAGCAACAACAAAGACCAGTTTATCTGCCGGGAACTGTACAACTCGATCACGCCTAATCCACCATTTTTGTGAACGAAGCTTCTTTTCTCTTTCGAAGTGCCAAACCCTTGCCGGACATTGGTCATGTCTTTAAAACCAAATTTCGCGACAACAATTTTCCCTTTAAAATCTAGATCCTTCAGATCATCCTCCATTCCGTATCCCGCAAATACAGCAGGAACTGTTGCAGACGTGTCCATACCTTGCAGGACCAATGCATTAATGCCATGAACCAATGTTGAATCCAATAGTTGAAGCTCAGCCTTTGATGGCACTTTTGTTTGGATCAAAGGGACTTTTTGATAAAAACCATCATGATCCGGTACGGTTTCTACTCCAAAATCTTTAAAGTTGTCTACTATGTACTCTCCTGCTTTCTTTAATTCAGGGGAACCGGTATCCCTTCCCATCATTTCATCCGAAGAAAGGTATTTTAGGTGTCTTTCTGCCTCCTCCTTTTTAATGATTTTGTCAATTTTTTGACCCATTGATGGCAGATAAATCAAGCTGACCAACAATACCAATGCAATTATTCTCCTCATATTCAAATTTGTTAAAGCTTTGAATATAAGTACAAAGCTCTTCTTTTTGCAATAAACACTATATGAATGGTAAATTTTTCACAGGATTTCATCCTGAATATTGATTTATCTACCTTTGCAGGAATTTTTTATTCAGCAAATAATATGAGTTTAAAAGAGGAAATAGCGAAGAGACGAACGTTTGGAATTATCAGTCACCCGGATGCAGGAAAAACGACATTGACCGAAAAATTGCTCTTGTTCGGAGGAGCCATTCAAACTGCAGGAGCAGTGAAAAGCAATAAGATCAAGCAGTCGACAACCTCTGATTTTATGGAAATCGAGAAGCAAAGAGGTATTTCGGTTGCTACTTCCGTCATGGGCTTTGAATATAATGGATTGAAAATCAACCTTCTCGATACTCCCGGACACCAGGATTTTGCAGAAGATACCTACCGCACTCTTACAGCTGTTGATAGTGTGGTAATGGTAATCGATTGTGTGAAGGGTGTGGAGATCCAGACAGAAAAGTTGATGGAAGTCTGCCGGATGAGAGCCACACCGGTTATTTCCTTTATAAACAAGCTGGATCGCGAAGGCAGAGATCCATTCGAATTGCTGGATGAAATAGAAGAAAAGCTGAACATACAGGTCCGGCCATTGAGCTGGCCCATCAGCATGGGTAAAACCTTTAAGGGCGTTTACAGCCTTTTCAATAAGACCCTACTTCTTTTCAAAGGAAGTCAATCAAAAATAAGTAAAGAAGATCTCATTAAGATCGCAGACATTAATGATCCGGAAATTGACAGGTTGGTGGGAGAAAGTTATGCGAAACAACTTAGGGAGGATGTGGAACTAATTGAAGGTGTTTATCCTGAATTTGATGATGAAGCATATTTGAGGGGAGAAGTAGCACCGGTATTTTTTGGTAGTGCAGTGAATAACTTTGGTGTACAGGAGCTACTCGATTGTTTTATTCACATAGCCCCTATACCCAGAAAGAGAAGCACGGAAGAGCGTGAAGTATTACCTGAGGAGGATAAGTTTTCTGGATTTGTCTTTAAAATACATGCCAATATTGATCCGAAACACCGAAACAGAATTGCTTTTCTTAGGGTGTGCTCAGGAAAATTTGAACGGGCGAAAAATTACTACCACGTTCGATTGAATAAGAATTTTCGTTTTTCCAACGCCACTGCGTTTATGGCCCAATCCAAGGAAACGATTGAAGAAGCTTTTCCGGGAGATATTGTTGGTTTGTATGATACCGGTAACCTGAAAATTGGCGATACACTTACGGAGGGAGAAAAGGGTATTTTCAAGGGGATACCAAGTTTTTCACCCGAAATTTTCCGCGAAGTGGTCAACCTCGATGCGATGAAAAGCAAACAGTTAGACAAAGGTCTGAAACAGCTGATGGAAGAAGGTGTGGCCCAGTTGTTTACTTATGAGTTGGGCTCACGAAAAGTAGTCGGAACGGTAGGTCAGCTGCAATTTGAGGTGATCCAACATCGATTAAAACATGAATATGGAGCCTCTTGCGAATTTCATGCGATGAACCTGTACAAAGCGTGTTGGATCGCCAGCAAAGACAAAAAGCAGTTAGATGAATTTGTAAAGTCGAAATACCGGCACATCGCAAAGGACAAAGATGATAAGCTGGTTTTCATGGCAGAGAGCAAAGCCTGGCTGGGAATGGTGCAGGATAATTTTCCCGAAATCGAGTTTCACTTTACGAGTGAGTTTTAATTAAAGGGTTTGAAAAAAAAGCTTTCCTACGAAATTTTATTTGAAGACAATCACCTGTTAGTGGTCAATAAACCTGCGGGTGAATTGGTCCAGGGAGACAAAACAGGTGATCAACCATTGGTAGATTTTTATAAAGTTTATTTAAAGGAAAAGTACAATAAGCCGGGAAATGTTTTTTTGGGAGTTGTCCACCGATTGGATCGACCTGTTTCAGGTGTTTTGGTATTCGCCAGGACTTCGAAAGCCTTGGAAAGAATGAACAAGGAATTTAAAAACCGGGACATTCAAAAGGTTTATTGGGCAGTTGTAAAGAAAAGGCCTCCAAAAGAATCGGGAACCCTCACCCATTATCTGATAAAAGATTCGCAAAGGAATGTGGTATCAGCTTATGAAAAGCCTATGGATAATGCTCAAAAAGCCACTTTACATTATAAACAACTCGGCAAACTTAATGATCATTTCTTGGTGGAAGTATATCCTGTAACAGGTCGACCACACCAAATCCGGGTGCAGCTATCTTCAATAGGAAGTCCGATAAGAGGGGATTTAAAATATGGTTTTAAAACGCCAAACAATGATGGAAACATCAACCTGCATGCAAAAAGAATTTCATTCATTCATCCTGTGAAAAAAGAACGTGTGACTGTTTCAGCACCGCTCCCTTCCGATCCATTTTGGGAACAATTTATTTCTTTGGATGATTTTTCTAATCCCGATTTTTTCAGATCGAAGGAGTAACTCCACCATCGATCCGAATACTTGTGCCTGTGATATATGAAGCTGCAGGTGAAGCCAAAAAAGCGGCCAGTGAAGCCAGCTCTTCTGGCTCAGCAAAACGGCGTAATGGAATACCTGCTCGCATTATTTCTTCCATTTCTTGTTCCGATTTACCGGCATCATCTGCGCGCTTTTTTACCATACTGGTTAATCGTTCTGTTTTGGTTAATCCCGGTAAAATGTTATTAACGGTGATTCCATAAGGGCCCAATTCATTGGAAAGCGTTTTAGCCCAGCTGGCTACGGCACCCCTGATCGTATTGGAAACGCCCAATCCCTGAATAGGGACCTTTACAGATGTAGAAATAATGTTAATGATCCTTCCATATCCTGCCTTTTTCATTCCCTCCAGCAAAGACTGAACAATGATCTGATTATTAATCAGGTGTTGGTTAAAGGCAATCCTGAAGTCTGTAATGCTTGCATCTATCGCCAGACCCGCAGGGGGACCACCTGTATTGTTCACTAAAATTTGTATGGTAGAGTTCTCATTTAAATACTGAGTGAAAGCATTATGCACCTCCTCCGGTTTTGAAAAATCTGCTATGATGTACTGATGATTTTGTCGGTGGTGATTGGGCAGTTCTTGAGAAGTTTTCTTAAGAAGCTCTTTATTCCTGGCGTAGAGAATTACCTCCGCACCGCATTCAGCCAATTCCATGGCAATGGCTTTCCCAATACCTTGTGTGCTTCCGCAAACAAGTGCTCTTTTATTCTGCAGAGAGATATTCATTTTTTAAAAGAAACAGGCGGAAAAAATCTTTCCGCCTGTTTGATTATAAGTTCTTATGTGCCTGTTCCGTTGTAGATCACTCTCCAGATCCTTCCTTTCTGATCTTCGGATATATAGAGTGAACCATCGGGAGCCATTGCTAGTCCGCATGGTCGATACAATGCATCACCCGGACTTTTGACCGGTTCTGGACCAACAAATCCGGATGCGAAAATTTCATAATCCCCAGAAATATTGCCATTTGTAAACGGAACGAATACTACAAAAAAGCCATATTGATCATGAGGTCCTCGATTCCAGGAGCCGTGAAAAGCAATAAATGCGCCTCCCCTGTATTTTTCAGGAAACATGTCTCCGGTATAAAATAACAAATCGTTTGGAGCAACATGTCCGGGAAAACTCATGATGGGCAAGGTTTTATCTTCGCATTTCTCAGTGACCATTTCACCATCCCCGCCGTATTCCGGCATCAATACTTTTTTCTCCTTCTGGCCATCGTAATAACAATAGGGCCATCCGCCATTTGATCCTTCAGGAAGCCGGAAAAATTCTTCAGACGGCAGCTCTGCGCTTTGCTCTGTCGTGTACATGTCGGGGAAAAATTGATTTAATTGGTCCCGTCCATGCTGAACGGCATAGAGTGTATTGTCCGCTGAATTCCAATCAAGGGCCACAACATTTCGAAGTCCGGTGGCATATCTGTTCCCATCTGCGTAAGCATCCTGGTTAGGGGTATTGGCATTGTACTGCCATATTCCTGCATGGTGTTCCAACAAAGGGCATGGATCCATTCCCGGAGAACCAGGCGTGCGAACTTTTTCCATGCAAGCATTGGAGGGAGCTCCAATATTTACATAGATATGACCTTGTCCGTCAAATGTAAGGGACTTTGTGTCATGCTGACTTTGTTTGGGATAGCCTGAAATTATCAATTCCCCCGTCGTATCAGGTAATAATGAGTTGTTGGTTAGCCTGAACCGATGAACGGAAGTATCAGATGAGGCGTACAGGTAGTCATTGTAAATGCCAAGGCCGGTTCCTGCTACACCTGAAAAAGTTTCCTTCATTTCAAATTTACCATCTTCATCCGAGTCTCTCATTGCCAGTATGCCAATTCCATTCTTGGCATCGCGTAACTGGACGATCAAGTCTCCGTTTGGCTTGGTGACCATGTGACCAGCTCGCCCCAGCGTGTCTGCTGCTACGATTGCGCCGAAGCCATCAGGCAGAGTAATTCCACCGTTATCAGTATCTGCGATGAGGGAAGTTTTCATAGCTGGTTCTTCCGGAGTTTCTTTTTTTGGACTGCTGCAGGCAATGATGAACAGTCCGGCTAGAAGTGTTAAGGTGTTAAGTATGTTCATGTGTATGTTGTTTAGACAATCAAGTTATGAAATTGCCCATACACGATGAAAGAGAATTTACATAAAAAGCTTTTTAGTTGACAAACTCAAATAGACCTGAATAGTTGCCATTTATTTTTTTACCAAGAGAAAGGTCCAATCTAAAGAACATGTCATAGCTGGGTTTTGTCCCCTGAATATTGACAATTCCGCCTGTAATTTCTTTTGTTTCTTCGTCAGAATAGATGAGTCCGTCAAAATCATCATCGAATATAATGGAAGAAACAGTAAAAAAAGTCTCGTCCAGGAAGTCTTCATCACCATCCAGAAAATCCAGCCAGCTGCCATAGTTGTAAATTCCTTCATTAAATCCGATGGTGTCTGTGATTAGTGGTGAATATGCATAGAAGACCATTACATATCTGGCATCTTCAGCAATGTATTCCTTATCGTTCTGAATGTCGCCATCAGAAAAGCCAACCAGATAACCGTGATGTGTATTCTTTGACTCATCATCATTAATGATATCAACCGGACCAATATCCTGGATAATGGCATCTCTTATCTGATAAGTTAGCCCACTATACTCAAAGCTATTTGTTGGTTCTTCTATTTCATCTTTGCACCCGGCAAGAGTTATGGTAAAGAGTAAAACCAATATAAATTTTGAATGGGTAAAACAAGAAGATGTGTTCAATCTCATTTGAAATCAATATATAGTTGTTGGGTTTGCTTAAGATGGTTATTTAATTCTGACTATCAAAAAAGGTCCTGAGTCGTTGATCAATTCCCCATCCAGCGTGAAATCTATCATTTATAGCAATCTGGAGCAATAAAACGAAAGAATTTTGTTTGAAAGTATGGTAATTTCAGTTTGTTGTACCATGATATGGAAAAAGTTCGATAAGGAATTTTGCTGCGTTAAGAACCGGAGTCAATTTTGTTCAAATTGAAAAGGCTATTTTCGTTTTGACAAATTGTTTGTCAAAACGACAAATTTTCTCTCTGCACCTATTTGTAAACAATTGATTTACAGCCATGTATGTTTTTGGCAATTTTTTGGCTGATTAGCTTTAAAAAATTCATTAAACCAGACCGTTTTACATCAAATACTGAAAGATGTCCTTTTTGAAGAAAATCAACGATAAAAACCATTACATGGGTCAATATAAGCCCCTTTTTATGGTAATGATATTATCCCTGTTCTCCATCATCTTTATGGCAGCGATTATCATATACACAGGGAAATCCTACTACAGATACCTTACATGGAACTTATTTCTTGCATGGGTACCTATGTTCTTTTCTTATTTACTTTATCACCGTTTGAATTATCCTGCACAACGTCTTCAAAACTGGAAATTCTGGGGAATGACCATCTTATGGCTCCTGTTTTTCCCCAATGCACCTTATCTGATTACAGACCTTATTCACATGAATGAGCGTCAGGTTCCCGGTGAATGGGGTGATGCCATGTTGCTGTTTACGTTCGCACTTTGTGGTCTTGCGACAGGTATTAATTCACTTATGATCATGCACATGAACTTTGTGAAAAGGTTTCCCAAACATGTCGCATACCTTTTAATTGGTGGAAGTATTGTCCTTTCGGGATACGGTGTATTCCTCGGAAGGGTACAAAGGTGGAACAGCTGGGATATCTTTGTGCGCCCACAAGATCTTTTCATGGATATTGTTGTCCATCTTCAAAATCCAACCGCTATTTTCATGACAGTAAGCTTTTCATTACTCATGGGAATGGTCTATATGATGACCCTGACCATGATGAGGTCATCGAATAACTCTTGATTTAGTCTTCAAACATTTCGATCAGGGGACCCATGTAATAGAGGTCCCAGCCTTCTCGGGTACTTTCAAGTGATCCGTCAGGAATGTTGATGTGAACAATTTTCAGGAGCGTTACATCTCCCCCATCTTCCATTGTAATGGTTACTTTCGAGGGTGTTTCCCATGATTCATCATACCAGGATTGAACAATTTTGTTTTTGGAAATTTCCTTATTAACACCGTATATAGATCCTTCCCAAAAAGAAAACTTACCGCCGGGACGGGCATCCATTTCAGCATAATTGCCCGACCATTCTTCAATGACTTCAGGATCTGTCAGCGCCTCAAAAATTTCATCAATTGAAGCATGGATCCTATATTCCTTAATAAGTGATTTCATTCAAAAAAATAATTTGCTATCCAAATTTGAATCCAAGCCGGAAATTAAAAATTAGAATGATTTAAGAAAAAAATTTGTGAAAAATGATTTGTTAAAAATTGTGAATGAAAAGGATGGTAAAAAGTAAAAAGAGGAGATTATCAGCAATATTGCGTCTAAAAATGAAAGTGAATAAAAAATTTCTCCTCCCTCAGATTCTAATGAGAAAATATATTTTTCCCGGTTTCCTGAACGGATGCGCAAAACAAAGCACAAAACTTCACCTACCCTAAAAAATTAAGGCTCAAAAGGTATCGACTTATGAATTGATGCTTCATTGTTCAAAACTTCACCTAATCTTAAGACATTTGCCATTTTAAGGTTGGTCATTACTTTTTGTGAAGTGGCGTGGATTTAACAAATACTGTGTATTTTTAGATTTAGTTTATCATTCAGAATTTCGATTATGAACAACCAATTCCAGCAAGAAATAAACAGTTCCTACTCCTTTAAAGGTGAATCTGTCATTATGGGCGGAGCAATGATTGATGGAAAATGTCTGTCAGATACATTTGTAAAAATACCTTTAAAAACCCTTAATCGGCATGGTCTCATCGCCGGAGCGACCGGAACGGGCAAAACCAAAACCTTACAATGCCTGGCTGAGCAGTTGGCCGAAAAAGGAGTTCCGAGTCTTTTAATGGACATTAAAGGAGATCTGAGTGGCATTGCTGCCGGGGGAGCTGTCAACTCCAAAATTGAAGAGCGGCATCAAATGATGAACCTGCCCTTTGAACCGGGCAAAAGCACAGTGGAATTTTATTCACTTTCTGAAGAAAAGGGAGCACGACTCAGAGCAACTGTATTGGAATTTGGCCCAATCCTGTTTTCCAAAATACTGGAGTTAAATGAAACACAGGAAAGCATCGTTTCCATTCTATTTAAATTCTGTGACGATCAAAAGCTCCCCTTGCTTGATTTGGAGGACTTTAAAAAAGTGCTGAATTATCTTCAGAATGAAGGAAAGGAATTGGTTGAAAAGGACTATGGAAAAATATCGGGGTCATCTGTTGGAACAATTCTGAGAAAAGTCATTCAACTTGAGCAGCAGGGTGCCGAAAGGTTTTTTGGCGAGCCGTCATTTGATGTGGATGATTTGTGTCGTTATGATGAAAATGGAAGAGGCGTTGTTTCTATTCTCCGATTGTGTGATATACAAGACAAACCGAAGTTGTTTTCCGCTTTCATGCTGCAGCTTTTGGCAGAGATTTATTCTACTTTCCTCGAAGAGGGTGATTTGGAACAACCTAAACTCGCTGTTTTTATTGACGAAGCTCATTTGGTCTTTGAAGAAGCTTCCAATGCTTTGCTTGACCAGATTGAGATCATCATTAAGCTGATCAGATCAAAAGGAGTTGGAGTGTTTTTTATTACTCAAAATCCGGATGATGTACCAGACAGCGTATTGGGGCAGCTGGGATTGAAAATCCAGCATGCTTTGAGGGCTTTTACGGCAAGGGACAGAAAGGCGATCAAAGCAGCCGCAGAAAACTTTCCCATTACAGATTATTATCAGACAGATGAATTGCTTACAACAATGGGGATTGGGGAAGCGCTTATCACTTGTTTAAATGAAAAAGGCATTCCAACACCTTTAGTTCATACACTTGTAAGAGCTCCAAAATCTCGGATGGATGTTTTGACCGAGAGCGAAATTGACCACATTATTCAAAAATCTTTTATTTGTAAAAAGTATGATGAAGTTATAGATCGCGAGAGTGCACATGAAATATTGAATGCAAAAATAGAAGAGGCACAAAAAGAGGAACACCAGAAAAAGTTACAGGAAGATCAGGAAAAAGCAGCTAAATCCAGATCAGGGAGTAGTGAAAAAACAATTTTTGAACAAGTTATCAATAGCTCTGCATCGCGGCAGGTGGGAAGAACATTGGCAAGGGAGTTAACAAGGGGAATTTTAGGAGCCTTGGGGGTAAAGTCTACAACAACAAGGAGGAGAAGAAGAACAACCACAAAATCTCCTTTTGATATTTTCTTTAAGTAATGGGCAATTGTTAAAAAAAGTTAAAAATATACGTTTAAGCTATACAGAACGTAATTTTGTATAATGACGGAGAAAAGTATAAAATGGATCACCTTTCTCATGGCTATTTCCATGGTTGGGTTGTTGGGTTTTCAGGCATACTGGGTTAACAATGTGGTTAAGATAGGTGAGGAGCGTTTTAACCAGTCTGTCCATGAGGCATTAAACTCCGTATCCAAAGACCTGGAACAACAGGAAATTCTTTACACAGCAGAACAAAAACTGAAATTTAACCAAGGTGGCGTAACTGTTATCAGTCACGACAGCATTCGGTTCATTTCAAAAAGTAATGATTCCAATAAAAACAGAAACTTCATTACAGAAGAGACGGTAAGGAAGTTTTTTACCAATACAGACACAATAGATCTTCGGGATCCCAATTACTCTCAGCAATTTGATTCAGAAGGCCAGACACTCCGGGAAGGACAATACATAGACGATGACGTTTTAATTGAGATCACCCGTTCCAGGTCAGAGATTGACACGGTACAGGAATACGATGAAAAGTTAAAGACAGACATTGAAAAGGTAAGGGAAAAATCCGAAATGGTGATGGTAGTGCTGAATGAATTGATCTCGAAAGAAAGAAAAATCACTAACAGGATTACGAAGGAGCAAATAGATACCCTGCTTAAGGCCAACTTATTGAGCCGTGGAGTTGATACGGAGTATTCCTATGGAGTGTTCAATGACCAGACAAAGGAGATATTGATTACAAATACAGATGAATATAAATCCGAAATACTGCAATCGAATTTTAAAACAAAACTATTTAAAAACGACCTGATCGATCAGCACTCATCTTTAATGGTATATTTTCCATCGCAAAGTGTGTTTATTTTAGGTAAGGTATTTATTTCATTAGCAGCTAGTTTGATCCTATTGCTGGTCATCATTTTTTGTTTTGGCTATGCCATTTATACGATTAAAAGGCAAAAGCAGATCTCCGAAGTTAAGAATGACTTTATCAACAACATGACCCATGAATTTAAAACCCCGATTTCTACCGTTTCGCTTGCATGTGAAGCACTGCAGGACCCGGAGGTGAAGAAAAATGCAGGCTTTACCAACCGGTACATATCCATTATTCGTGATGAAAACAAAAGATTAGGCATGCAGGTAGAAAAGGTGCTTCAAATGGCTACTCTTGATAAAAAGGACTTTAAGCTTAAGCTGGAGAAACTGGATATGCATCAGATCATTGACAACGCCATTCAGCATATTAATCTTCAGATAGAAAAAAGAGGAGGTGAGATCAAAAAGGAATTATTGGCAGATAAAAAGGAATTCATTGGAGACGAGATCCATATGACCAACATTATTTATAACCTTCTGGACAATGCCAATAAATATTCACCAGAACACCCCAAAATTGTTGTAAAGACCGACAATGTCAACGGAGGGATCAAAATCAGGGTGGAAGACCATGGTATTGGCATGTCCAAGGAAGTTCAAAACAAGATTTTTGAAAAATTCTATCGTGTTCCAACAGGCAATTTACACGATGTCAAAGGGTTTGGATTAGGCCTCGCTTATGTAAAAACAATGCTGGACGCGCTGGGTGGCAAGATTGGAGTAAGGAGTGTCCAGAATAAAGGAAGTGAATTCGAAATTTATTTACCACAGCATGGATAAAAGTTTACTAATTGTAGAAGATGACCATAATTTAGGAAAAGTTCTTTCTGAATATCTGTCGATGAAGGGCTTTGAAACGAAACTGGCCGAAAATGGAGAGGCCGGATTAGCCGCCTACAGAGCCGGAAATTACAATATGATCATTCTCGATATTATGATGCCAAAGAAAGATGGGTTTACACTGGCAAGGGAGATCAGGATACTTGACAAAGAAATTCCCATGATCTTTTTAACAGCAAAGTCAATGAAGGAAGACACCATCAAAGGTTTGACGATCGGAGCGGATGATTATGTTACGAAACCATTTAGCATGGAGGAGTTGTTGCTGAGGATCAATGCTATTTTTCGCAGAACACATTCGAATGAAAGCATTCTTAAAACCAATGAAACTTTATTCAAATTTGGTGACTGTTCGTTCGATTCCGAGCGCCAATTCCTGACCATCAATGGAGATGAAATAAAGCTTACAACTAAGGAATCCCAGCTTTTAAAACTACTTTGTATAAACTTTAACAAACCTGTTTCCCGTACACTTGCACTCAAAGCCATCTGGGGAGATGACAGCTATTTCAATGCACGGAGTATGGATGTTTATATCACAAAATTGAGGAAACATCTGAAAGAAGATGAAAACATCCAGATATTGACAATGCATGGGGAAGGCTTTAAATTAATCAATACCAACCAGTAATTTTTAGGAGAATTTATCGCGATTTTTATTACTTTTAGATGACTACTATTCGCGATATCTATGTTTAAAATCATTCCGGCGCTATCTATTTCAGAGGGGAAGGTCGTCAAGGCCAGGAAAGGAAATCTTGATCAGTTATTGAAATACAGCCATAATCCGGTAGATATTGCTAAACTTTTCGAAGATCATGGAATGAAAGTCCTTCACTTCGTCGATCTGGATGGAGCGGCAAAAGGAACCCCGGTTAATTATCATGTTTTGGAAGCTGTTGCCGGTCATACGGAATTGAAAGTCGATTTTACCGGTGGCATTCGGACGGATGGAGATATCAATAAGGTGTTGGAATATGGTGCTACTTTTTTTACTTGTGCAAGTGCTGCAGTGGATGATCAGGAGCAATTTACATCCTGGATATTTTCCTATGGCAGGGAGAAAATAGCATTGAGCGCAGATGTGATTGACAAGAAGATCCATGTGAAGGGCTGGCGGAAAAAAACTGATATTGATCTGCATGAACATTTGGAATATTATTATAACAGGGGGCTGAAATACATTAAAGTGATCGATATCAACAGGGATGGTTTGCTGGAAGGACCCAACTTTGAGCTGTATAAGGAAGTTACCGGAAAATATCCCAATGCATGTATTGCTGCACTTGGTGGGGTACGGTCAGTTGATGATGTGAAGAAGTTAAAAGATATGGGCCTTTATGCGGTAATTATCGGGCGTGCAATTTATGAAGATAAGATTAAGCTGGAAGAATTAGAAGAATTGAACGAAGGGTAAATTATTTGTTTTCAATTCCCGAGCCAATATATTTATTCATTAAGTAGTAAACCAGATTAAGAGACATCATGTTAAACTTTTTACACTCTTCTTTTGGCTTGTTTTTATCCGGTTCCAACGATGCCTTGACAGGCTCTATCTTTTTCGATTCTACTGATAATGTATCTGACTTTTCGCAACTCTTTCCAGGATAGCTGGATAAGGTAAAGCAAAAAGTGATCGTTAAGATGACAACTAGAGGGGTGAATTTGTTTCGAATCAGGCTTTGAAATATGTTTGGTAATTTCATTTTTGCAAATTCTTATTCGAAAATATAACGGATTAAACCAGTATTTGTTCGGTTTACACTAAAATATAACTTAAAATTAACATTTATCCTGCTCATATCAAAAGTAGATGTTTACTTTTCAGCAATTAACAAAAATCATTGGCGGAAAAATCTTGTCTTTTGATGAAGATTCTGCTATTAAAAACTATATTTTCGATAGCAGAAAGGTCTTTTTACCCTCGTTTTCAATCTTTATCGCCATAAAGGGTAAATATCACGATGGGCATGAATTTATTAATGAATTATCGGAAAAGGGCTTAAAAAATTTCATTGTAGAAAAAGAGATTGACCCACCTGTCGGCACAAATGTAGTCCTGGTTGAAAATTCCATTCAATCTTTGCAAGAACTTAGTATTGCTCATAGAAGCCAGTTTCACTTACCCGTCGTAGCCATCACAGGCTCTAATGGGAAGACCATCATAAAAGAATGGCTGAGTCAGCTATTGAGTAATAAATTTAATCTCGTTAAAAGCCCCAAAAGCTATAATTCACAGCTTGGAGTACCTCTTTCTGTTCTGAAAATATCACCTGAAAACGACCTGGGAATATTTGAAGCAGGCATATCCAAACCGGGTGAAATGGAAAAATTAAATCGGATCATTCAACCCACCTTTGGAGTTTTCACCAACCTGGGATCCGCGCATGACTCAGGCTTTGCTGACAGGTCTGAAAAAGTAAAAGAAAAATGGAAATTATTTGCCGGAACAAATAAAGTGGTTTACTGCAAAGACCATATAGAAATAGATGAATCAAAACCTACAGATATAACTTCATTTACCTGGGGGAGAGAATCAAAATCCGACGTCAGGATTGTTGAAATTAAAAAGAAATATACATCTACACTCATCAATATAACATTTAACAATGCCGACTTTTGGATAGAAATTCCTTTTCAGGAACAGGCCTATTTGGAAAATGCCATGCACGTTATTTCAATGGGTTTATTACTCGATCTATCTGTTGAAAATATTCAATCATCCATGTTGGAATTGAAAAGTGTTCCGATGAGATTGGAAGTAAAGAGAGGGTTTAATCAATGCATCATTATTGATGATACTTATAATAATGACCTGGCGGGTATTTTATCGGGCATTGAATTTTTAAGTAATCACAGCCGGGGAAAGAAGAAGACACTGATCCTGTCAGACATCCTCACGGTTCATTCTGATAACCACATCTATCAGGAATTATCGGATACGATTATTAATAGCTCATTGGACAGGTTTATAGGAGTAGGGAAAAATTTGAAAAAAGCAAAGGAACTGTTTCCTGTCAATTCACAGTTTTATACATCTACCGACGAGCTTTATGATCAGATTGATAATTTACAATTTAGCAACGAAGCTATCCTGATCAAAGGAGCCCGCCCTTTTGGATTTGAAAGAATTACCCAAAAGCTTTCAGAAAAGATCCATGGCACCAAGCTTGAAATAAACCTCGATGCTCTTTCACACAATCTGAATTTTTACAAAACCTTGCTTCAGCCAAATGTAAAGGTCATGGTTATGGTCAAGGCTTTTGCCTACGGAACAGGCAGTACAGAAATTGCCAATTTACTTCAGTTCCACAATGTGGATTACCTGGCTGTTGCCTATGCTGATGAAGGAGTTAATTTGAGAAAACAAGGGATCTCTGCACCTGTCATGGTGATGAATATCAGCCCGGATAGTTTTGACAAGATCATTGAATATAGACTCGAGCCTGAAATATATTCCCAAAGTCAGCTGGAGGAGTTTTGTCAATTTCTTGAAAAGAATAATGTCAGTTCATTTATCCATTTGAAAGTGGATACCGGCATGAAAAGACTGGGTTTTGAGGAAGGTGATATTGATATGGTCAAGCAATATTTTCGCCGTGAACGATCTGTTAAAGTAGCTTCGATCTTTACTCACCTGGCCGGTTCAGATGAGGAGATTCACAATGCATTCAGCCTGGATCAGTTAAAAGAATTTAAAAAGATAGCTCTGGATATTTCGGGCACTCTTGGATACAGACCCTTGTTTCATGCGCTGAATTCACCGGGCATTGTTCGCTTTCCTGATTTTCAAATGGACATGGTCAGGTTGGGAATTGGATTGTATGGTTATGAATCATGCGGGATTTATCAGGATAAGTTGGAACCGATCAGCATCCTTAAAACAGAAATTTCTCAAATAAAGGAATTGAAAAAAGGAGAAACAGTTGGCTATGGAAGAAAGGGAAAAGCGGATAGGGACTTAAAAATTGCAACCATAGCTATTGGCTATGCAGATGGCTTCAGCAGGGCTTTTAGCAATGGCAAAATTTCGGTAAACGTAAATGGAAAATTGGCTCCCGTCATCGGGAATGTCTGTATGGACATGACCATGATCGATATCACCGGAATTGATGCACATGTTGGTGATGAAGTTATTATCTTTGGAAAAAATCCCACAATTCAGGACCTGGCAAACGCAATCGGTACCATACCCTACGAAATACTGACCAATGTAAGTGAAAGAGTAAAGAGAATTTACTATTCCGAATAATTCATTTAATCCGATTTCGTACTAAAAGCGAGAGAAGAAAATGAGGTTTCACATTAAGTTTCTGGCATTTCTGTTAATACTTAACATATTCTTGGTTTCCAAGGCATTTCCATTTGAGAAACCAGAAAAGGATTCTGTAGCTAAAATATTGTCATTCAAAGGTTTCTATGGGTTTATCATTCCCCACAGGACGACATTAAAGGAACAATCAGAATCCAATCCATGGGGGTTTCAACTGGATTATGCAAAACACTACATCAATCAAAAAGCCTGGGATTATTGCGGGTGTTACCCAAGGATTGGCTATTCGTTCAACTATACCAATTTCAATAATCCGGATGTCCTGGGAAATAGTTATGCGCTTTCCGTATTTGTTGAACCTTATATCAATTTCAAGAACAGGTTAAAAGCTTCTTTCCGGTTGGGCTTGGGCCTTACGTATCTCAACCAGATATATGATTCGATTTCTAATCCGGAAAATTTATTTTTTAGTTACCCTGTCAGCTTTTTCCTCCAGGCAGATCTCAATTTTCATTATTCCATCAATGAGCACTGGAACGCAACCCTGGGATTTACCTATCCACATATTTCTAACGGGGGTGTTGAGCAGCCAAATAAAGGCATCAACTTCCCGGTCGCCTCAATAGGGGTAGAATATAAATTAACTCCTACCCTTTTTGTTGATCGAAATAGGAATAAATCGGTGGATGACCTGCATCCTGATCGATGGTACTTTCTTGTCCAGCCTTTTTATTCTCGAAAAGAAGTCATAGAACATGGAGCCAAGTATTCTGTTTTTGGATTGGATATTTCCGTTCATCGGATTGTATCCAGACTCAGCGTTTTACATGTAGGAGTAGAATTATTGAATGATCAATCAATTAGGGAAGAAAGCCAGCAGTATAATCAAACAGACTATCATGCAACCATTGCCTCGCCTTTTATTGGCCATGACCTGATGATGGGTAAATTTCTTTTTTCACAGCAGCTGGGTGTTTACATCCAAAAGCCAACTCCCGACACGAAAGACCTCTTCCAGAGGATCGCTTTACAATATAAAATTTCCAAAAAGGTCCAGGCAGGAGTTAGTTTGAAAACTCATATGTCAGTAGCTGATTTTGTCGATTTCAGAGTGGGGATACGCTTCTAGATCAATGCAACATTTCGATGGTAACGGCCAACAAGGCCCCCAAAAGGGCATATATAAATTTCCGCCAGCTAAAATGGTGTTGCGGACTCGACTCAAAATATATGGTGGTGGAAATATGGAGGAAGTTGCCACTTACGATGGCAAAAATATAGTTCAATGTTTCAGCAGGTATCAGGCTCTCATTGTATAACATATCACCGATCAACAGGCCAATGGGTGAGGCTATGCTAAATACGACAAGTAGCCAAAACAGGATTTTCTTTTTGGAAATATTGTATGACAAGACCGTAACTAAAACAATCGCAGCAGGAATTTTATGAGCAACAATCCCTGCCAGTAAGCCCATACCATGGGCTGAAAAATTTTCAGTGCCATGTTCTTCGGAATGGACCAGAATAGCTCCATCCATCAGTGCGTGAAGGGTCATACCAATCATCAAGCCCAATACCGACATGTGCATGTGCTGGTGTGCATGCCCATGCTCTACGCCGGATGTGAGAAAATCAATGAACACCTGCATGAAAAATCCAACCAAAATAAAGAGCGCCAGGATCTGAGGGTTTGCTGCATTTCGAAATAATTCCGGAATGAGGTGAACGATTGTAATCGAAAAAATGTAAGATCCCGCAAATACCAGCCAGTAATGCAGGGATTGGTTATTGTATCCGGGCTTTTTTATGATGAAAAAACCCGGAATAAATGCCGCTACAAAAAGTATAATAATATAGGTTGTCATTTATTTCTTTAAATGAAAGATCATTCGTTCTGATTTTTCAGCTATATATGGATTGAGTTCGTAATCCCCAAATATTTCGATCAATGTCAATCCGGCGTCTTCAAAGTATTCCAAAAATTTCACTCTTCTGATTGCCCGAACTTTTTCATGGTAGGAATAATCAATTCCATTATCAGAGAAAGTTATGTCTTTGACGATAAATCCATCCGATACATCCTTGTTGATGTGAAACTCAATTCCATCCACTATTTTAATTTCCTCGGCTACCAGATGATGAATTACTGTGTACGGATTTAAAAAATCAAGGATAAATTTCCCTCCACTTTTTAAGCAACCAGCAACAGCCTTGATTGCCTGAAGATCTTCACTTTCAGTATCAAAATATCCAAAACTTGTGAAAAGATTCAATACACAATCAAACTCATTTTTACTCCAGTTATTTCTCATGTCATGAGTGTAAAAATGGAGTTGGTTGTTTTCATGCTTTTTAGCAGAAACTATATTTTTTTCAGAAAGATCTAGTCCTACAACCCGAAATCCTTTGTTGTTAAAATAAATAGAATGCCGACCTTTTCCACAAGCAAGATCCATGATCAGACTATTTTTATTTAAGGCTAAATGGTTGATCAATGAATCGATAAACATCCTGGCTTCTTCATGATCACGATGCTTATAGAGTATATGGTAATACTTTGAATTGAACCATTGTCCAAACCATTCCTTTTTACTGCCCATCGATCATTTCAATTTTATCTTTCATGGCTTCAGTTATGTAATGATTCAACTTTCCGTCTTCATCAGAATAAATTAAAAACCCCTCTATATCCTCTTCCCTTTCCAGTACTTTCTTCGACTCCTCTAATCCCAATACCATGAAGGCTGTTGCATAAGCGTCGGCTGTCATGCAGTCCTCTGCAAATACGGACGCACTTAAAATATTGCGTTGTACAGGATAACCCATAGATGGATCGATGGTATGAGAATAAATCGTACCATCTTTCTCATAGTAGTTTCTGTAGTTTCCAGATGTAGCAATGGCCAGGTCACTAATATTAGCAATGGCATATAGCTTTTGCTCTTCTGGCCTTACTTTGGGATTCTCAATACCTGTTCTCCAGGGTTTTCCCTGATCATTGTGGCCAAGACACATCAGCTCACCACCAATTTCAACCAGCAGGTTATTTATATCGTGAGATCGAATGTAATCCGAAACAACATCTACGGCGTACCCCTTAGCAATAGCGCTAAAGTCAAGTTCCAATCCCTTCACGGATTTACATACTTTCTCATTGTCAAAGATCACCTTGTTGAATCCTACAAAATTTCGAAGAGAATCAATCGTTGAGCTATCCGGATTCATGCTGTCGTCCGGTCCAAACCCCCACGCATTTACCAACGGGCCTACAGAGGGATCAAAAGCACCATTGGTTTTTTCGAAGACTTCCTGGCTTTTGCTCAGCACAGGATGGAAATATTTACTCTCAAAGATAAAGCAGGAATCGAGATTAAACCGGCTAATTTCTGATTCTGGAATATAGGTAGAAAGGGACTGGTTCCAGACCTTCAGCAAAGAATCAATTTCTTTTGAAAGGTCCAGACCTTCAGGATGCAGATAAGTGATGTTGTATTGAATGGTGCCCATTGTCATCCCACTTAACCTGACCGTTTGTTGTGAAGCGGGCTTTTGATTTTCACGGTATTTCCAGACAATAAAAACTACTCCAATCAGCAGGATTGGATAAATAATGTTTAAAAATCTACGATTGATCATTGTCCAATAATTCGGGCGCAAGATACTTTTTTTACTTTTTATGCCATAAGTAATTATGTTCTATTGTCATGGCTTCCTATCTTTCCGTTTTATGATATGGATTAAATCTCCATATTTGCTTACTTGCATGATTATGCGCGAGGATTATTTGCGACCGGATGATGAACACATGACTCCTGCTGAGAAGGAAGTTGAGAAGGCATTGCGCCCTCTGAATTTCGATGATTTTGCAGGACAGGAAAAAATTTTGGAAAACCTGAAAATATTTGTTCAGGCTGCCAGGAAAAGAGGGGAACCTTTGGATCACGTATTGCTGCATGGTCCTCCCGGGCTGGGAAAAACAACGCTTTCATATATTATTTCCAATGAACTTAATTCGAATCTGAAAATAAGTTCGGGGCCGGTTTTGGATAAGCCGGGAGACCTGGCTGGTTTGCTAACCAATCTTGAGGAAGGAGATGTGCTGTTCATCGATGAAATTCACAGGCTGAATCCGGTTGTCGAGGAATACCTTTATTCCGCCATGGAGGATTATAAAATTGATATCATGCTTGACAGTGGGCCCAGCGCCCGTTCGGTTCAGATATCGCTCAATCCTTTTACGTTGGTTGGAGCTACGACCAGGGCGGGGTTGCTTACGTCACCACTGCGAGCGCGATTCGGGATCAATTCCCGGTTGGAATACTATACTGCTGATATCCTGACGAAGATCTTAACAAGATCTGCAAGCATTCTCAATACGCCCATCGATGAGAACGCGGCTATTGAAATAGCAAGAAGAAGTCGTGGAACACCGCGAATAGCCAATAACCTTTTAAGGCGGACAAGGGACTTTGCGGAAGTAAAAGGCAAAGGGATCATTACCAAAGAAATCGCTCAAATGGCTTTGAAAGCCCTGGATGTTGATGAACATGGCTTGGATGACATGGATAATCGGATTCTCTTGACAATCATTCAAAAATTCAAAGGGGGGCCTGTCGGGATTTCCACTATTGCGACGGCTTGTGGGGAAGAAGCGGAAACAATTGAAGAGGTGTATGAGCCGTTTTTAATTCAGGAAGGATATATTAAAAGAACCTCGAGAGGCAGGGAGACAACCGAATTAGCCTATAAGCATTTAAATATTCCAGCCCCGGGACGTACAGGGACATTATTTGAATAATTTATTGAATCACATCTCAAAAGAAAAACATACCCGCATTGTAAAAGACCTTGCTAAAAAGCATGGATTTGATTTTTGCGGGATCTCAAAAGCTGAATTTTTAGAAGAGGAAGCCCGGAATCTGGAAACCTGGCTCAACCGAAATTATCAGGGCAAGATGGCCTATTTGGCTAACCACTTTGATAAACGGCTGGATCCGACCAAACTGGTTCCGGGTGCGAAAAGTGTCGTTTCATTGATTTATAATTATTATCCAAAAGAAAACATTCCGGGGGTGAACAACTTCCTGATAGCAAAATATGCGTACGGAACGGACTACCATTTTGTCATCAAAAGAAAGCTGAAAGATCTGTTTGAAGAACTACAATCTGAAATCGGGGAAGTTAGCGGGCGGCTATTTGTCGACTCAGCGCCTGTTATGGAAAGGCAATGGGCAGCGAGATCGGGATTGGGTTGGCTGGGGAAGAACACCCTTCTGCTAAACAGGGAAATGGGCAGTTTCTTTTTCCTTTCGGAATTGATTACTGATCTTGAGTTAATTCCGGATGGTCCAGCAGGAGATTACTGTGGCACATGCACAAAATGCCTGGACGCATGCCCGACTGATGCGTTTGTGGGAGAGGGAATTCTGGATGCAAGTAAATGCATTTCCTACCTGACCATCGAGCTGAAAGATGAGATACCTTCTGAATTCTCAGGCAAGATGGAAAACTGGATATTCGGGTGTGATATCTGTCAGGACGTTTGCCCGTGGAATAGGTTCTCAAAACCTCACAGTGAACAGCAATTTGAACCATCGGCCGAATTGAGGGAATTCACTCAAAGAGATTGGCAGGAGCTAACGAAGGAAGTCTTTGATAAGATCTTTAGGGATTCACCTGTACAAAGAACAAAATTCGAAGGATTGAAGAGGAATGTATCTTTTGTAAATGACAAAGGGCATTTGAAATAAATTCGAAATGCCCTTGGTATCTTTTTGTTAGGTTTGGGGAAACCTAAACACTTGCCTGAATAAAACAACGATCTAGAATTGAGCGGTAGAGGTGGCCAAATTTTTTATAACACCACTCTTTTAGCTCCAAAATCTCAACAGGTAACAACAACTTAATCGCCTTCAAAAGTTCTTTTTCAAATAGGTTTTTGTCAAAGCTCACTTTCGAAAGCACTTGCTTGGCATATTTTAACATATCGTTAAAATTTTAGAGTTAAACTTAGATTTCACAAGTTGTGATTAACACATGAGGTCCAATCAATTTACAAAATCCTTATCCTATTTCCAAGATATCTGATAACTTTGCAAGTTAAAATAGACCCAGGGTAAAATACGTTGTATCGTATGGAAACGAAGAACGATATGAAAAGGTTGATTATTGCGATTTTGTTATTCATAGGAATACAAAATATTTCCTTTGCCCAGGAAATAAATGTCAAATTAGGACCCAATGAAATAGCGCTCAATCAGTACTGGACCATTACTGTTGATGTTCAGAATGATCGCCTGCGGGAGTATGATGGTTTCCCGGAAATTCCCGGGTTTGAGAAGAGTGGTATTTCTTCATCCTCTTCCATGAACATCATCAATGGACAGGTGACTTCCACACAAAGTGTTATTCAAAATTATGTTCCTACAAGGGAAGGTGTTTTTACAGTCTCCCCTTTTACTTTAGTGATTAACGGCAATGAAGTTAGATCTCAGGGCAAGACAGTGAGAGTTGGGCCAGCTCGAGAACAGCAAAGGCAACAATATGATCCATTTAATTATGATCCATTCGAAGATTTTTTTGGAAACAAGAGAAATACGGAATACCTGGAGGTGGCCGATGATGCCTTTTTAGCATTATCAATCGATAAAGATGAGGTGTATGTTGGGGAAGGTTTTACCGCTACACTTGCATTTTATGTGTCGGACCAAAACCGCGCCCGGTTGTCTTTTTACGAAACCGGCAAACAGGTTGCTGAGATCATCAAGCAGATCAGGCCAAAAAACTGCTGGGAGGAAAATTTTAATATTGATAAGATCGATGGGGAGCGCGTGACCATTAACAATAAAATGCACACAAGGTATAAAATATTCCAGGCAACATTTTACCCATTGAATGATGAGCCGGTTGAGTTTCCTTCTGTTGACCTGAAAATGATCAAATATAAGGAGGCAAAAAACCCTTCATTTTTCTCTTCCAATCGTCAGGAAGATTTTAAGACCTATGCATCAAAAGCAAAAACGGTTAAAGTCAATCCACTTCCACCGCATCCGTTAAGAGAAGGGGTGGCAGTTGGTAAGTATTCCCTGAAGGAGGACATTTCTGGTAAAGAATTAAAAACCGGGGAGAGCTTTAACTATGATTTCACCATTCTGGGAGAAGGAAATATTTCAGCGATCCGAAATCCCAGTATTAAGAATTCGAATAATTTTGATTTTTATTCACCCAATACCCAGCAGAGGATCAGAAGGAGTAACGAGCGAGTAAGAGGGTCGAAATCCTTTAGCTACTATGCCATTCCAAATGAGCCGGGTGAATTTAATCTGGGCGACTATGTAAACTGGATCTATTTTGATCCTGACCTGAAAGTCTACGACACACTGAAATCCGAAATTTCTGTTAACGTAACAGGGGAAAGTAAGAGAAATGAGTTTATTTCCTCAACTGATCTGGGATCTTTTTATGATTTAATTGATATTGAAGATAATACTATCCAAAACGGGGACCGGGATTTTCTGCTTAAGTTGGTTACAAACATCATATTAGCCGTTATTTTGGTCTTAACACTAATCATTATTTTTAAGAAGAATAACAGTTAATGAGAAATACTTTTGGTCATTTATTCAAAATAACCACATTCGGAGAATCACACGGAAAAGCAATCGGAGTTATCATTGACGGGTGTCCTGCAGGACTTGATATCGATGAAGATTTTATCCAATCAGAATTGGACCGTAGAAAACCCGGCCAGTCCAAAATCACGACCCAGCGAAAAGAGGAAGATAAATTTGAGATCGTTTCAGGGATATTTGAAGGTAAATCAACCGGAACACCACTTACTATTATTATCCGGAATCAGGATCAACGTAGTAAAGACTATTCGCATATTGCTGAAAAGTTCCGTCCTTCCCATGCAGATTATACCTATCAGCAAAAATATGACATTCGTGATTACCGCGGAGGTGGTCGCAGCTCGGCACGGGAAACCGCTGCACGAGTGGCTTCCGGAGCTGTTGCTAAAATGCTGCTCAAAAATCTGGATGTTGAAATCAATGCGTATGTGTCTCAGGTGGGTCCAATGAAACTTGAGAAATCCTATCATGAGTTAGATCTTCAAAATGCGGAGAATAATATTGTTCGATGTCCGGATGATGAGATGGCTGAGAAAATGATCGAATTCATTGATGAAACCCGCAAAAACCGGGACACTGTCGGAGGAGTTGTGACATGCGTGATTAAAAATACGCCCGCTGGCTTGGGAGAGCCTGTATTCGATAAATTACACGCTGACTTAGGAAAAGCCATGCTGAGCATCAATGCTGTGAAAGGTTTTGAATACGGAAGCGGATTTGAAGGGGTGAGCATGTATGGGTCTGAACACAATGATCTTTTTGAAATACATGACGGGAAGGTAAAAACGAAAACGAATTTTTCCGGTGGTATACAAGGGGGAATTTCGAATGGTGAAGATATCTATTTCAGAGTGGCTTTTAAGCCGGTCGCCACCATCATGATGGATCAGGAAAGCATTGATAAGAGTGGGGAGAAAGCAACTGTTTCTGGTAAAGGAAGACACGATCCATGCGTCGTGCCCAGGGCAGTTCCGATTGTCGAGGCGATGGCTGCTTTGGTCCTGGCTGATTTTTATTTAATTAATCAATCCGTAAAGTTATAACATGCGTAAGCTTCCGCTTCACACAAAGATCATTATTGGCCTGGTAGCAGGACTGATATTCGGGATCATCTGTATTTTTTCACCCATTCCCAGTTTCATTGTCATCGATTACATCAAACCCTTCGGCACCATCTTTGTCAATGCCTTGAAGCTGATCGCCATGCCGTTGATCCTGGCATCCCTGATCGTTGGTGTGACAAACCTTGGCGACATTTCCAAATTATCCAGACTGGGGTTGAGAACTATCGGGATTTACATGGTTACGACGGTGATAGCCATTACGGTTGGGTTGATTTTGGTCAATACATTGAAGCCCGGCAAGGTGATCTCTGCAGAAACGAGGGAGGAGCTTTTGAATATCTACAAAGGAGATGTCGAACAAACCCAGCAAAATGCTATAAAGGAAATAAGGGAAAAGGAGCCTCTTGATCCATTAATAAGAATTGTTCCTGATAATATTTTCAACTCTACCTCTGATAACAAGAACATGCTACAGGTGGTGTTCTTTTCGGTAATCTTTGGAATAGCCCTGCTGCAGGTTCCCAAAAATAAAGCCGAGCCGGTCAAAGGCTTTTTTGAGGGGCTGAATGATGTCATACTAAAGATCATTGACTACATCATGATGCTTGCGCCGTACGGAGTATTTGCATTGATGGCAGCATTGATTGTGGAAATGGCGGGCGACAATCCGGCTAAAGCCCTGGAAGTATTAGGAGCTTTGCTTATGTATGGGCTTACCGTCCTTCTGGGATTAGCGATCATGACCTTTGGCGTATATCCATCTATTCTTAAAACTTTTGCGAAAGCCCGTTATACAAACTTTTTTAAGGGTATCCGGGATGCTCAGATCCTGGCATTTAGCACCAGCAGCAGCAGCGCCACCTTACCCGTCACAATGGAATGTGTCGAGAAAAATTTAAATGTGCCGGAAAAGATCAGTAGCTTTGTGTTGCCGTTGGGCGCAACCATCAACATGGATGGTACCAGTCTTTACCAGGGCGTGGCAGCTGTCTTCATTGCCCAGGCATTGGGAATGGAGCTTACCTTAGCCAATCAGCTGATGATCGTCGTGACAGCAACGCTGGCTTCTATTGGTTCGGCAGGTGTACCCGGAGCAGGCATGGTAATGCTGGTAATCGTGCTGGAGGCAGTCGGAATACCGGCAGCGGGACTGGCATTGATCATCGCCCCCGACAGGATACTGGATATGTGCCGGACGGTCGTAAACATCACCGGTGATTCTACCGTATCAGTTGTTATGGCCAGTACAGAAGGCGAAGAAGTAGTGATTTAGTGACATTAAATTGGAGATAAAATGATGAGTGAACAAATGGTAACAAATATATACATTGAGTCGAACCCAAATCCAAATTCACTTAAGTTTGTAACAGACAAAATGTTGGTGGGTGAGGGAGAAAGTTACGATTTTCCCGATAAGGAAAGCGCTAAAAACGCTCCATTGGCGAGCACCCTGTTTGATTTTCCATTCGTCAACCGGGTTTTCTATATGAATAATTTCATAACGATTACGAAAATAGAAGGGGTTGATTGGGAAGACATCAAGCTGGAGATAAGGGATTTTATTAAGAATTACCTGGATAGTGGCAAACCTCTTCTAACCAGGGATGAGTCCAAAAAAGAGGAGGAGAAGTCTGTTGAGGAGAACCCATCAACGGGTGTCACTGAAATGGATGAGCGGATCATCAGCATCCTCGACGAGTACATCAAACCTGCGGTCGAAATGGATGGCGGAGCTATTCAATTCCATTCGTATAATGATGGCATTGTAAAGCTGATATTACAGGGAGCATGCAGCGGATGTCCCAGCTCTGTTGTCACGCTAAAATCAGGTATTGAAAATCTGTTGAAGACGATGATCCCGGAAGTGAAAGCCGTTGAAGCTGAAGGAGTTTAAGAAAAAATTTTACGTCAATAATATGTCTAAAACCAGCCACTGAGCTGGTTTTTTTGTGCCCCGTCCCGTCTCAAATTGTACTATTACAAGAACTAGTTATAACATTAAAATTTTTGTGAACATGTCTGCTGAATGTACCCAAATAATGGTACAATTCTTTAATATCTTCATGCATGTTTAATCAAAAAATTTTAATATTATGAAAAATTTAAAAGTATTATTCTCTGCGGTAGTTATTGTATTTGCTTTTTTCGCCTGCTCGCCTAACCATGAGGAAGTTATGCCAGACCAAGGTAATCAAAACATCGAAAAGTTTGATGTCAAAAAAACCGAAGGAGGGATGGAAGGCGTACCAGGTAGAAGATAATTAACGAACTAAATTTGGCCGATATAACAGGAAAATGTTATTTTCCTGTTATATTTATTCAAAAATTAATCAAAAGGTGAGCATGATGAGGAGTACATTAGTTTTATTGATTCTGCTGGGATTATCATTTAATATTTTTGGAACAGATCCCAATACGGAAAAAGATTTGAATGCGATGTATGACAAGGCCTGGGACCTCCTCCCTTCAAACGTTGAGGCATCCTTACAGATTGCAGACGAAATGCACGATTTGGCATTGGATGATGACAATTTACTGGCCCTTGTAAAATCCTACTATGTCACAGGTTATGCTTACTACCTGTCCAACCGCTACGACAAAGCTGCCTTCAACTATTTCGCAGGTCTTGATGTTATCCAAAAAGAAGGACTAATGTCAAAAATATTTAGGGAGAGGGAATTACTGCTGTTTCAAAACATTGGACTGCTCTATGAAAAAACATATGGGAATAAAGAAGCGCTGGATTATTACACCAAAGCAATTGAAATCGCGGAAGAAATTGATTCCAGGTTTGACATTGCTGTGTTGAACTACAACATTGGTGTAATAAATTTTAATATGAAGGACTACGAGAATGCTGAGAATAACTTTCAGACCGCTCTTGACCTTTATGTGGAGCTTGACGATAAAAAATACATCGCCCAGACATATAATCTATTTGGTGTTCTCAGAATGGAACAGGGAGAATATGAACAGGCAAATGAATATTACAAAAATGCCATAACACTCTGCGAAAAGCACAACTTTTTGGAGACAAAGAAATCCTGGTACATCAGCAACCTCGGCGAGAGTTTCTTTGATCAGAAGGAATACGATTCCGCCAAATATTTTTACAACCAGGCATTGCTGCTGAGTGAAAAGCTGGATGATGTGGAAAAGATCCAATGGATCAACAATAACCTTGGTGATGTGTATTACCAGGAAGGCAATTACCAAAAAGCGATCGATTTTTACCAAACAAGTATCGCTTTGGGAAATACGGGGATCATCGATGATGAATACAAAAGGTCCAGTAAAAACATTTCGGAAGCATACGAAATGCTGGGTGACTACAAAAACGCGCTGGCCTTCAATGACCAGTACATCCACCAGGCGGAATTGCTGGAAGCCACCAAAGATAAGCTCGCCGAACAAAATGCCCAGTACAGGATGCGGGAAGTAGAGTGGATGCTGGAGCTTCAGGCGCAGCAGGCCAGGATATCAGCCATGCAGGCCGCCAACTTCTGGTTCAAAATATCCATGTCGATCTTATTCATCGTCCTGGTTTACTCAGCTTACAAGTCCATCCGCTACTACCGTGGCATTCGCGCTGCAAAGAAGCTGTTGCTGCTGGATTGATGGTTGTTGTAAACTGATCGAAATATTCTTTTAAGCATAGGAAATTAACATTTTTTGATGTGATAGAAATTAGTTGCCAACCTTCAAAGGAAATTATTGAATTACTTAATAATACAGAAATTGGCACTCCTGGAAAAAGTATAACCTACCGGCTGTCTGAAGTTGATAAAAAAATTAGGTTTATTTCATCTCCACTTCTGTTGACCCTAAAAAAGCAGTCAAAATTAATAGCAACATGTTGTTTATGCAAGCGGGAATCTCGTAACAGCTTTGAGTCATACTATATACGATATTTTGCTATTTCACATGAATACAGAAAGGGTAGTGGAAGAATTAAGAACAAAAAAATCCACAATTCTGGACTTTTAAAGAAAAAAATAGAGTCACTTCTTGAGGGCAATCACTTTAAAAGTTTTAGCCCAAAAGATTTGCACTTTTTTTATGCTTACATAGATACAGCAAATAGAAGATCGCTGGCATTATGTAATCTTTTTGGGTTCAAGTTGGTAAGAACATTTTCAACTATTGTATATAGCAGGTACAGACCGATAGTTAGTACGTTGGTTTCAAAATGCCAGCCTCATGAAAGGTCTTTAATAATTGAATATCTCCACGAATTTTATCAATACTATTCGATGTTTTCGACAGAAAACCTTTTTTATAAAGACGATTATTACGTTGTAAAGGAAAGAAACGGAAATATAGTTGCAGGGGCACAAGTAAACTTGGTAAATTGGCAAATTACTAGTATTCCGGGCTTACTTGGAAAATTTTTGTTAAGTGTACTCCCTCATTTGCCAATTATCAATAGGTACTTTAAAAGAGGTTTTAAATACGTAAGCATTGAAGCGATTTTTTATAAAAAAGGGTATGAAAACGAAATCGAGAAATTATTTGATTCGGCATTGGCAATTAATCATGTGCATACCGCTTTGCTGTGGCTTGATGACAAATCTGATATCTATAAAACTATTGAAAATTTAAAAAGGGGTTTTTTCGGTTCACTTTTCAATTTCAAACCAGCTAGTATAATTGTTAAAACCAATGGTTTATCAACATTAGAACAACGTAAACTCAAAAACTCTCCTGCTTATATTTCTGCATTTGATTTAACTTAAGAACCATGGAATCCATTTTAGAAAAGGCTAAACAAGATCTGTTAAAACCTTCCAAAAATACTTTAAGATACTTGGTAATAGTTCTTAACATTGTTTATCTAATAAGCGCTACATTTTTTTTGACAAGCGAAAGGATTGCTGAAGGGAAGTTTGTACCTGTTCCTGAGCTCTTTTATATTGCTTTCTTGCCAGCCATTCTTTCAAATTTCATCTCACTGGCTTATAACCTTGTAGGAGTAAAAGTCAAAAATGACACTATCGCAAAAAACAAGTTAATTAAAAGGGTCTATTTAGAAAAGGATAATAAGTACTTTAAAGTAAGCTCATGGATAAGCATAATTTCAGTGATGTTCATGAGCTTTGTCCATATGAATGGCTTAGGAAACCCATCAAATGATGCTATTTTAACCGACTTTGCATTAGGTCATTCACTCATTATTGTTGCAGTCATTCTTTTGGGCAGAAAAGGAGCAACCGTATGGGGTATTATTGTTTTAATTACTTTGCTAATAAATGTCAGTAAGATGGGTTGGGATTTTCAATTCCACTACTTGACGACAGAAGAGTCTCATACTTATGAAATAGCATTGGAAAAAAATGAAGAATGGGCAATTCGACGTCATGATAAGTTAAAATCCGAGGGCTTAAACCCACCTAAAATATCTCGATACTTTAATACCTGGCTAATATTTATTGTCGTTGCATATTTTGCTGCTTATTTTTACTCAGGAATCACCACTGATATTTTGAAAATTTTACCATCGGTTGTAAATAAAATTGAAAGAGGTATTCAAGAAAATTTTAAAGTAAAATCCACCCTTGAGTTGCAACAAAAAGAACTGGCATTTACCTCGTTTCAGATACATCGTAACTCCGAAATGTTGGATAGAATATTAATTGAGTTTGATAAACTTGATTATAGAGAAAAGGAAAAATTTCGACCTATAATCAATTTAATAAAGCAGGAATTAACAATGCAAAATGGCTGGGAAAAGTTGAAGATCAATTTCAACTCCCTTCATAACGGATTTTTTGAATATCTCGAAAGCAACTTTCCGGAATTATCAAATATTGATAAAAAGCATCTTGCATATATAAGAATGAACCTGGATAACACTTCTATAGCACAGCTTATGAATGTAAAACTTGATAGCTTGAGAAAGCATCGATATAGAATAAAAGTGAAATTGGGTCTCGACAATGACGACGGACTGTACAATTATTTAAAAAAAATTTCTGTAAAAAAACAATAATTAATATAAATATATTTAGTTGTCCACGCTTGGTCTACGCCGTTCTCCTTTAAAAATTTGACATTTTTCTCATTTCCAATAAGATTTGTTATAAATCAAATTTGTTTTAAAGACTATAGAACAAATTTAACTAAATCGAGATTGATTATAATATTTAATCTAGAAAAAGGCCTGATTTTTTAGCATTTAGTTATTCAGTATTGACTATTTTTTTGGTATACCCAGGTCTTTTCTTTTTATAACTAGAGAATTTTTTGATAACTAATTTTTACGATGACATCCATAAACATAAGCCGAATTAAACGAATACATCGATTAATCCAAATGAAAGCCACTGGCAATACGGAAGATCTCGCTGAACGTCTGGAAGTTTCACAAAGAATGGTTTATCACTACATTAATTGGATGAAGGAAAATGGAGCGCCTATCGCTTTTTGTAGAGTGAGAGGCAGCTATGTTTATGAAGAAGATGTGAAATTTAATATTTCTTTTGAAAAAATCGATCGCAACTAGGTGCAGGGAAATTTTAAAGATGAAATGACATTTCATTCTTAAGTTTTAAAATAACAGCATTTATTGCTTGTTCAACCTCAGAAACAACTAATCTATGAAGATTTTCTTTACTCTTCTATTTTATTCTGTATTATCTCATTGACCTGTATTACCTAGGACAACACCTTTTCTAAAGACATTTAAAAATGCAGTATTTAAATGGCTCGAATGCCAATTTAGATGTGATTTACTCTCAAATGTATCACAACTGAAAATGCATAAACCAAAAGTATTGGATATAATTTGGGAATCTGTTAAGGCTGATGTATTTGACATGGAGATCAAAAAACTCAACGAACAGCTGGTCCCAATTTATAACAAGCACTTTACCCATGAAGAAGTGAAAGAACTGCTGACGTTTTATGAAATCCCTATAGGTAAGAAGCTTACAGAAAAATCACCAGTTATTTTATCCGAATCGATACAAATATCGCAACAGTGGGGGATGGGCCTAGTGAGTAAAATCCAACAATATCTGGACGACAAACATTATTGATCATCCACAATAATCTGGTGAAGGAAAATGGGATGCCGATCTTTATTTTTGTGGGGAGAGGGGGTAGCTATGTTTATGAAGAAAATTTGAGTTTTAAATATTTTTCGAATAAAAAATGACCATGAAATGATATTTCAGTGTTATACGATAGAATTGTTTTAGTAAAATTATGTATAACTTTAAAATATTACAATTATGAAAAAATTGAGTATTGAAGAAATGGAAAGCATACAGGGTGGTGCTTATATTGATTGTGCTTTGATGATTGCCGGTTTTGCAGGAGCGGTAGCTGCTTCAAGTACAGGTGTAGGTATTTTATTTGGAGCCTTATCATTTGCAGGAGGTGTAAGAAGTGCAATGGCGTGTGAGGGAAGCAATTCCTGGTTTTATAAAGCGCCTGTTAATTCATCAAAATTTGATGTCACTCAAATCAGTGATGTTGATATTAGTAAATACACTTTATCAAACTAATTAACATTCTCCTACAAGAGCTACCAGGTGAAATCATCTGGTAGTTAAAATAAACATATTATGCGCATATTTTTAGAATCATCAAGATATTTAATTCTTTTAGTAAACATTTTCACGTATGGTATTTTCATATTTGGTAGTGATGGTGATTTTTTAGAGTATCTACTTACCAGCAATATCATTAATTTCTTTTTACTGCTTCTCCTATTTCTAAATTTAAAAATGGACAAGATCATTAAAAGAAACAGCTTGTTATCTTTTCCATTTAACCCCATTCAAATAATCATTAAAAGGCTTCAGTATCTGGCAAAAGATATATTAATCGTCGTCTTTTTACTTAGTACTTTTTCTTTACTGTTTAAATCAGATATTGAGCTTTCAAACAGAATTCTTTTCTTTGTTTGCTTGTTATTTCAACAAATTTTCACTATATGTTTTTTTATGACGTTTTGGGATTTCTTAGTTCTTAAGGGTTTTGAAAAACACATAAATCTAATTGTACCTATTGTATCGATCGTATTAATATTTTCAAGGGGAACGGAATTCGAAAATATCGTTTACTTAGCCAATCCGGTTGGAGGGATTGTCAATTTTCCTTTGTTCTTACTCCACGAAAATAATGGCAGCTATGTAGGTTTGTTAGTTATTCCGTTACTGTTTCTATTCATATATTTTTTAAACAGGATATTGTTACGGAATTGGATCTGATATAAATGTATACGAACATACTACAGCTTATTAAGTTTCAATTGATGCTGTGGACTAAGGGCGACTATTTGCTGTATTTTGTATTAGGTTGCCAGTTTGCCTTTGTACTTTTAAATATGCTTAATTCTCCCTGGGCATATTTATTTTTTGCAATTGGCTATCTATATATAGCTTTGTTATATTCTAAAGACAAAAAGCTTAGATCCACATATTTTTTCAGTGTATATAATGTGTCGTCTTTTTATTTACACTTTACAAAAGTTATGCTTCTTTCTATTTTGATTTTTTTTCATAATCTACTGTTTTTTGTATTCGCGGTTTATAGAAATGGTATAGAGACAGATCTCCTTTTTTTGTTGTCCCCCTTTCTAAGCCTTTATACTTTCATTTTATTTTATAACATTAAAAATGACTATTTGAAGTTTGTTATTTTTTTATTTATTGGTATGACGATCTTCCCATTAACTTCCATCTATTCATGGTATTTTATTTGTTTTTTTTTGCCATTAATTACTTTGTTGATTTTCAGACATGCGAGAAACGAATCACATAATTTCTTTTGATAAGGTAAGCTTTAGTTATGAAGAAGAGCTAACATTAAACAACTTAAGTTTTTTTGTCAGAGATAAAAGCAATGTAGCTCTTATAGGCAACAATGGATGTGGCAAATCTACAACCATCCATATTCTTTGTAACTTAATTTCATATCATTCAGGTGACGTTTTTGTATTTAATAGGAAGCTTACCGCAAATTATGTGTCATATAAAAGTAGGCTTGGCATAGTTTTGAGTAACCCATATTTTGTAGAAGATTTTACCGTTGTTGAATATTTTAAATTTGCAGGAAAGTTTCAGAACATCCCTAAAAATGAACTTCCCAAAAGGATTGACGATTTGCTCGGTCTTTTCGATATAGAAGATAAAAAATTACCGATCAAGAAATTATCTTCAGGGAATAAAATGAAGGTTTCTTTGGCTGCTGCGATGATCCATAACCCGGAAATTTTAATTCTCGATGAACCGTTTGTAAACCTTGATATTGAGAGTATAGAAAAAATTGTTGCCATTTTAAAAAGTTTTAGAGGAAGTAAAACATTATTTATCACGTCACATAATTTGGATTTGGTTGGAGACCTTTGTGATGAGTTTTTGATTATGGACAAAGGGACGATTGTTAACCACTTATTGAAGGACAATTTTCATGACTTCTACGAGATGAAAAAATTCATAAAGAATAAATTAACTAAAAGGAACTCCTCACTCGGTTTAAATTGGCTCCGTTAAATCAAATGATTTGATTGAAGTGACCAACTATATATTAATTTTCGCCGGTTTAGCCTATGTGGTTACACTAACCTTAAGAGAATATTTACATAGGTTTATCATAATAAACTCAATTCCAAGTTTCACAGGAGCAATTGTTTTTTCAGCCATTTTTAAAAGAAAGTTTTCCGAAAATATATCAAAGGGTAGGTTTTACCAGTATTCTTATGCACCGTTTGTTTTAATAATCATGATGCTGGTTGAGATAAATCAGATGAACAAAGCTCAAGCCACCTTTGATATAAATGATGTTGTCGCAATAATATCAGGCACTGTGGCAGCCCTTTTATTGTTTGAATTGGAAAGGAAGCGCCTACTGAAAAAAGGTACTAATAAGTAGTGATGAAATGATATTTCATTCTCATTTTCTATCATCGCATGTATTAATTACAAGTTGACATGAATTCAATTAGAAAATCATTTTCACAAATTGATTTCAGAGTATATTTTGTTCTGATCTGTATTATTTCGGCATTCTTAACTTTTGTCACCCAAAGATTTGTGGTTGGCGACCAGATCTATTTTCGCACATATAATGAGCAACTCAGTGTAGAAAGCATACAGCAGTTACTTCTTTTTCGTGATAAATGGCAATGGATTGCCTATGCAATTATTCCATTGCTGTTTCTTATCAAGCTTTCAGCAATCGCGCTGAGCTTAAGCATTGGTTGTTTTATGGCTAACCTGAGTATAAGCTTCAAAAGACTATTCAAGATTTGTCTTATTGGGGAAACAATATTCCTGATACCAGCATTAATAAAAATAATCTGGTTTTGGAAGTTTCAAATTGAGTATTCTTTAAATGACCTCATTTATTTCGCGCCTGTTTCGTTGTTGAATTTTTTTGATACTAACGAATTGCAAAAGTGGTTTATCTATCCTTTACAAGTCATCAGTTTGTTTGAGGTTTTGTACTGGCTCATCGTTGCCTATGGGCTGAAACTTGTGTCGAAAAAACCAATGTTAAGTACGCTAAAAATTGTTTTGGGTTCCTATGGCACGGGCCTTCTCGTTTGGTTGACCTTTGTGATTTTTATTCAACTCAACTTTAGTTAGGGGTGAAGAAAATATTATTAAAGCTTGGGGTATTAATGGCTGTTTTAATTATTCTCGGCGTACTTTTTCTTAGAATTCATGGAAGAATCGAGGATAAGAAGATAATAGAATCCAATACTTCCTTTTTTCATGAACTACCCTTTATCGGGCTCGACAGCTCTTTAATAGACGTCACATTGTCAGATCAGTCTACTCTTTTGATATTGTTCAGTAGCGAATGTTCTGTGTGTGAGCGTGAAGCCTCAGATATTCGGCGGTGCATTAAAAACTTTGCATCCTCGGAAATCCTGATGGTATCCACAGAACCTTTGAAGAAGATCGATGATTTCGCCAGCAGCTCAGGACTTAAAGGCTATTCCGAGGTAACTTTTGCGCATATCCACCCAGAGGTTGCTTACAGCTACTTTGGAGCGTATTCGGTTCCGTCAATTTTTATATACGACGAGCAAAGGAAGCTGAAGAAAAGATTCACGGGGGAAACCAAAGCTGAAACATTATTAAAATACCTGGACAAAGAGTGAATCTCAATAAAAAAATAAAAAAGAGTTTTATGCGGCAGCAAGAGCTGTCCGATTGTGGAGTAGCATGCCTGGCCTCAATTGTTAAGTTTTACGGAGGAGAATCGTCGCTCGAGCAGCTTAGGGAATTCAGTGGGACCACTAAGCAGGGAACCACTTTGATTGGCTTATGCCAGGCTGCCGGTAAGATGGGTTTTGACACAGATGGTTTTAAATGTGGAATAGAAGACCTGAAGACAATTAGTGAACCTGTAATTCTGCATGTAACCCTCTTCGATCGTCTACTTCACTACGTTATATGCTATGGTTTTGACGAAGGCAAATTTATCATTGGAGATCCTGCCCAGGGATTAAAAAAAGTAAAGGAAAAAGAGCTTTTAGCAATTTGGAAGACTAAATCCCTGCTTATCCTCAAACCCAATGCGGATCTTGGTCTAAAGAAAGAAAGGCTTAAAAAGAAAAAACTATGGATCATTGGCATAGTCAAAGAAGACATAAATATCCTTATAGCTGCATTGTTTTTGGGAGCGATACTGACTGTGTTAGGCCTGTCAACAGCAATTTTTTCCCAAAAATTAATTGATGACATACTTCCTGGTAAGGATTGGGACAAGCTTTTATTGGGAATAATATTACTTTCCATTTTGGTGATCGGAAATAGCTTGTTGACCTACTTTCGTGGATACTTATTAATGCGTCAAAACCGCGATTTTAATCTACGAATTATAAATAAGTTTTATCGATTGCTGCTTTTTATTCCGAAATCTTTTTTTGATTCCAGAAAAACCGGTGAGATAATTTCCCGCATGAACGATACTACGAGGATACAGTCTATAATAAGCTTTTTGATAGGCAGCTTGGTTATAAGCATATTGGTGCTTATCATTTCAACAGGGTACACTTTTATTTATTCTTTTAAAGTAGGGCTGATTTATTCCTTCAGTATTCCTTTGTATGTTGGTTTGGCATGGATGTACAACAAAAAGATCATCGGGTCACACCGTGAGGTGATGGTTGCAGCGGCACACAACGAAAGCAACTTTATCGACACTATAAATGGCATCGAGACCATCAAATCATTTAATAGACAACATTCCTTTGAAGCTTTAACACAAGCCATTTTTAGGAACCTGCAGGACAAGGCGTTTAGTTTAGGGAAGTTAAACCTTAGTTACGGATTAGTATCGGGCACTACTGGTGCTGTTTTCTCGCTATCCATAATAGTCATTTTGGCTGTAAATGTAATGAATGATCAAATGACCATGGGAGAAATGGTAGCTCTGCTAACCATCTCAAGTAATATTATTCCAACAGTAAGTTCACTCACCAGTACCAATATGCAGTTACAGGAAGCAAAAGTAGCTTTTGAGAGGATGTTTGAATTTGCTGATATTAAACCAGAGTTTGATGAAAAAGTGACAATAGAGAAAGCCTTTGGAGAGTTTAGATCTTTGCAGGTGAAGGGTCTAAACTTTAGGTTTCCTGGAAGAAAGGAGCTTTTAAAAAAGATAAACTTTGAAGTAAAAAAAGGAGAAATGATAGCCTTACTTGGAGAAAACGGCTGTGGTAAAAGTACCCTGCTGCAGATCTTGCAAAAATTCTATGAGGTAAAGTCTCCACATATTATGGTCAATGACGAAAAGTGGGCTGAAATTAATATTAGAGTGTGGAGGGACGTCCTGTCGTATGTGCCACAAAATATTAAGATATTTAATACAGACCTCGTAAATAATATCTCATTATCAGGAGAGATAATAGAATTTGAGAAAGTAATCAAATGGTGTTCAGAATGGGGATTTAGTTCTTTCTTTGAAAAATTTCCCCAAGGTTTTTTGACCGTTTTGGGAGAAGAGGGAGTAAATATATCAGGAGGTCAAAAGCAGTTGGTGGCATTGGCCAGGGCATTATACAGACAGCCTCAATTATTGCTGCTTGATGAGGCTACCTCGGCGATGGACAGGGCGACTGAAAATTATATTCTTGATCTTCTAGAGGAGCTCAAAGCATCCATGGCAATCATACTGGTAACTCATAGAATAAAAACCGCTAAAAAAGCTGACCGGATCTATACAATTGAAAACGGTAGTATTTCACATAGTGGGAATCATCAGCAACTTCTTATGACGGATAATTTTTATAGCATCAGCTATCAGGAATTAATTGAACAAAAATAACCCTTGACTCATGTTAGATTTTCACGAGTTGATGTATTCTCTTAAACAACACAAAACCAGGTCGGCTATTACTTGTGCCGGAATTATTTGGGGAATTTTTATACTAATCTTACTTCTTGGGTTGGGCAATGGCTTTGAGACGGGCATTTTTCAGCTTTTGGGGAATTTTTCCAGGAACAGTTTGTGGGTGATCGGAGGCCAAAGCAAACCCGGAAATTCTTATGGCATGCCAAAACCAGTTGAGTTTGACACAGCAACACTAAACCTTTTAAAGAAAAAACATAAAGAGATAATATACCTTTCGCCAGAGGCTTTGGTTCCCAATAATCTGCCGGTAGTTTGTGAGGATAAAGTAGGGTATTTTACAATTAAGGGTGTAACATCGGAGTATTTTGAGATCAAAATGTTAGATTTTATCAGAGGAAGAGCTTTTAATAAATTGGATGAGTCCGAAAAGCTTCCCTATGCCATCATCGGCAAAAGGATAGCCAAAACGTTTTTCCAGAAAAACGATGGGGTTGTGGGCAAATACATAGTCATTGGCAGTGAGCATTTCAAAATAATAGGCTTACTTGAAGACGGCACCATTTTCAGTCAAAGTGAAGCTGGTTCTATACTGGTTCCTTATAGTACTTTTTTAGAAAGATTAAATCCAGATTCTTTTACCAACCTGGCACTGACCTGGAATGAAAACCTCAGTTCTGACCAAATGGAAGAACAGGTGAGGGCCACTTTGTCCAATTTCCTAGATTTTGATATCGAAGATGAAAACGCTCTTTTTTTCTTCAGTTTGGATAAACAAGTGGCGGTGTTTGGTAAGTTATTCCAGTCGGTTAAAGTCTTTATATGGTTTATTGGTATCAGTCTCTTAATAAGCGGCATGGTGGGTGTGGCCAATATAATGTACATTTCTGTTAGAGAGAGGACTAAGGAAATTGGAATAAGGATGGCCGTGGGAGCTAAACCTAAAGTGGTTTTAAAATATATATTGGCAGAGTCTACTTTTCTCACACTAATTGCCGGATGTACAGGTGTTTTGCTAGGTGTATTGGTGATAAATACTCTTAATTTTCTGATTGATTATCTATACGGTGATGAAATGATCATTAAGAATCTTTTTATTGATCCGTATGCTGTATTCGGGGCTTTTCTTGCATTGGTGATTGCCGGAGTAGTAGCAGGAATGATACCAGCTCGAAAGGCTGCTAATATTGTACCAGTTGAGGCCTTAAGATTTGAATAAGTTATATAAAGAACTATTATGAAGAAAAAGATCAACCTTGTTCTTATTTTTTTAATAGCTGCATTGGGCATTGTATTTTATTTTCTGATTAACAAAGATGTTCGAAACCGGGAAAGATATAAGACTGTATCTCCCACATTATCATCGATAGAAAAGACTAGGTATATATCCGGAGTGGTTGTACCTTCTAAAGAAATCGAAATAAAATCTCAGTTTTCTGGAATACTGGAGAAGCTTTATTGTAAGGAGGGAGACAAGGTAGAAGAAGGAGATAAAATTGCGAAAATTAAGCTTATTTCTGATCCCATCACGTTAGAAAATGCTAGAAAAAATGTGCATTTAACACTAATTGAATTTAAGGACTCTCAAAAAATTTTCGAGAGAAACGAAACACTTTTTAAAGATGGAGTCATTTCTCAGAGTGAGTTTGAAATGTATGAAAAAGCTTATCGAATCAATAAAAAAGAATATGAGTTTGCAGTAAGTCAACTAAATCTGTTGAGCAAAGGGTACAAAAACAATATAGCCGAACTTACAAACCTTGTATTTTCAACAACGAGCGGAACTGTATTAGAGCTTCCATTGGAAGAAGGGTCGTCCATTATAGAAAGAAATAACTATAATGAAGGAAGTACTATCGCAACTATTGCTGATCTAAGTAAATTAGTTTTTAAAGGGTCAATAAATGAATCGGATTTAACACAGGTAAAAGTTGGAATGGAATTGGACCTGTCAATTCCATCTTTGAAGTTTGAAAAATTAGGAGCAAAATTGGTTAATATTGGAACAAAGGGTTATGAGAAGAATAATATTATCTATTTTGACTTTTCAGCCAATTTGGATTCTAGTAATAATAGATTTTCAAGGATAGGGATTTCTGCCCTAGCTAAAATAATTCTAGATCAAAAAAAGGATATCTTAGTTATTAATGAAAAAAACATACTATTTCAAAGTGACTCAACCTTTGTTGAGGTTCTAAAACAAGACGGATTATTACATAAACAATATATTGAAACAGGGATATCAGATGGAATCAATATTGAGATAATTTCAGGAATAAAGAAAGAAGATATAGTTAAGGTAAGATGATTCTTATACCGTGGATAAATCATTTTTACCATTCTGGGAATTACTTTAATGGGGTTGGGAACGATTTTAACCAGGGAAAAATGATTTATCATCCCGTTTCTGTCACACCTATGGCTGCTCATCAGGCTAAATCACTCATGCCTTCATGCTTAATTCTTGCTTTTTGAATACAAATCAGCTACTCAACATAAGGATCCAATGTCTGAATGGTGCCATCCGAATTATATTGGATCTCAGCCACTTTTGCGGATCGGAGATGCGTGACTCCCTTCGATAAAATACTGTCGTGGTAAAACAGGTACCACTTCCCTTTAAATTCACAAATGGAATGATGTGTGGTCCAGCCAATGACCGGGGTCAAAATCTTTCCTTCGTAGGTGAACGGTCCGTATGGATTGTCACCGATCGCATAGCAAATAAAATGCGTATCACCGGTGGAGTAAGAGAAATAATATTTTCCATTGTACTTGTGCATCCACGAAGCTTCAAAAAACCGTCGGTCGTGATCACCAGCTTTCAGTGGTTCACCATTTTCATCCAGAATGACCAGGTCTTTTGGCTTCTCAGCAAATTCCAGCATATCCTCGGTCATTTGCGCAACTTTCGCATAAAGCGCCGGTTCATCGTCAGCTGGTTCCAGATCCGTGGGGGCGCTCACATCGTGAATGAATTTCCCGGTTTGCCATCTTTGCAGCTGGCCGCCCCAGATGCCTCCGAAATACATATAGGCTTTACTATCATCGTCCACAAAAACGGCAGGATCAATGCTAAAGCTACCTTTAATCGCCTCGGGTTGAGGTTTGAAAGGCCCCGTTGGGCTGTCACTCACTGCCACACCAATTCTAAATATACCTTCTTTGTCTTTTGCGGGGAAGTATAGATAATACTTTCCATCCTTCGTAGCGGCATCCGGAGCCCACATTTGTCTTTCCGCCCAAGGCACATCCTTTACATGTAATGCAATCCCGTGATCCGTCGCTTTCCCGGTAGGTGAATCCATAGAGAGAACATGATAATCCTCCATACCAAAATGCCCGCCCCAGTCATCCTCCGGCAAACCGGCGTCCACATCGTGGGAAGGGTAAACATAAATTTTTCCATCAAAAACATGCGCCGAAGGATCAGCGGTATAAATGTTGGTAACCAGCGGCTGTGATATCGCCTTTTTACGCATTTCGTCATAATTGATGTTATCAGCCATTGATATTTGTAGTTATAAGTTAATTGATGATTTTATCTCCTCTTTAGCAAATCCTGTTCGATTTTAGTTTCCATTTTTTTATTTATTTCATAGAAAAACAGTATTGCCGAGCCGATTATAAATGGGATGGACGGGTATATGCTTACAAGCATTTTGATTCCAACAAGTGCACTTTCAGATTGTGATTCGGCTTTTGGAATATATCCGTAAATCTTGTTGATTTTTGGAATAAGGGCTCCTCCAATAGTAAGGCCAATCTTTAATCCCATGAGCATGGCTGAAAATATAATGGCCGTAGCCCTTCGATTATTTTTCCATTCTGAATAATCGGCAACATCGGCGATCATAGCCCACAATAGGGGTATGGTAATCCCGTAAAAAAACCCATGAAGTATTTGTGAGAGAAAAATGATAAGGATAGAGTCCGGCTTATAAAAATAAAACAACAGTATGGGAATCGCCGAAATGAATAGAAATAGTCTAAATATATCCCTCTTTCCAAATTTGTCAGCTAATTTCTTTGAGAGTGATATTCCTATAATCATAAAAATTATACCCCCTGCATTAAAAATGGCAAATCCCATTGAGGCCGGTGAATCGAATTGAAGTCCGATGGAAGAAAGGGCATTACCAATTGGTTCTAAAAAGCCTGCAAGGCTATGTTGATCGACATAACTTTGGAAATAGAACAAATAGCTCCCTCCTTTCATTGCCAGCGTTACAAAGACAAGAATTGTTAACACGAGCATAATTACCCATGGCCTGTTTTCTATTAAATCTCCTAAATCTTCTTTTAAAGTTGATTTCTGTTCTGGCTTGGGAATAATCCTTTCCTTTGTAGTAAGAAATGTTATCAACATTAAAACCGTTCCTGACAGGGCAAGAAAAGTATTCACTTTAGAGAAACCTTCAATACTATCACCGCCACCAACATATTCAATGAAAGGATACATAAAAACCTGAACGATGAACTGTGCAACCATGACTGCGACAAAACGGTAGGAAGACAGGCTGTTTCGTTCAGCCATATCGCCGGTGATAACCCCGCTAAGTGATGAGTATGGGAGGTTATTCGCAGCATATAATAAAAGAAGGATAGAATAAGTAGTTACAGCATAAATAATCTTACCTGATTCACTAAAATTTGGTGTGGTAAATGTCAATAATGATGCTATACCAAGCGGAATCGCAGTCCAAAGAATCCATGGCCTGAATTTGCCCCATCTGCTGTTTGTTCTATCCGCCATCACCCCGATGATCGGATTAAACGCTAAGGCGGCAATCATGCCTACCCAAAAAATAACTGCGGAGGCCGTGTTTTGCTCTAAACCAAAAACATCTGTATAAAAAAATGCAAGATAGGTGATCAAGGTTTGAAATATCAGGTTGGCCGCTAAGTCGCCAAGGCTATAACCGATCTTTTCACCTACAGATAACTTTTGTGAAGTAGCGCTCATGGACATTGTTATTTGATTCAAAAAATAAAATCTTATAATAAAGATGGTTAAAAATAGTCAAAACGACTATAACTTGTTTGAAAATTTTTCAAAATTTTACCTCATTACAAGATTCAAATTATCACTAATGTGATGAATATACCATTTTATTGCAGGAATTCATTTTCTTTTTCCCAGATAAATGCAATCGATTGCGGAAACCAGTAAAAAAGGTTTTAGACAGATATTAAAAACTTAACTATTTTTTAATTGGAATGGCTTTCGATCCAGTTTTTGGCATTCACAAATGCCTCAATCCAGGGAGAGACCTGATCAGCTTTTCTATTCTCCGGATAGTAACCCCAGTTCCATGGGTACAATGATCGTTCTAAGTGTGGCATCATTACCAAATGTCTTCCATCATCCGAGCAAATTCCAGCAACATTGTAATCAGAACCATTTGGGTTTCCGGGATATTGCTCATAACTATATTTCATGGGAACATTATAGGATGATTCTTCTTTTGGGAAGTTAAATTTACCTTCTCCGTGGGCCACCCAAATTCCCAATCGTGAACCAGCCAGTGAATTCAGCATGACAGAATCATTTTCCAGAACGTTCACATTGAGAAATATTGATTCGAATTTATGTGATGCATTGTGAGACATTCTGGGTTTCACATCATGATTGGGTGTTACCACTCCCAGTTCCATCATCAGCTGGCAACCATTGCACACACCCAGGCTCAATGTGTCTTTTCTTGCATAAAACTTATCCAATGCTTCTTTTGCTTTGGGATTATAAAGAAAAGCTCCAGCCCATCCTTTAGCAGAACCCAACACATCTGAGTTGGAAAACCCACCGACAAATACAATCATGTGGACATCTTCCAGGGTTTCCCTTCCGGAAATCAGATCTGTCATGTGGACATCCTTCACATCCATGCCGGCCAAATGCATGCACCATGCCATCTCTCGATCTCCGTTCACTCCTTTTTCCCGGATGATCGCTGCCTTCACACCTGATTTATTCCTTCTCTTCGGATCAATATCCCAATCTGTGAATTGACCGGTAAAGTGTTCGGGGAATTGGTATCCGAGTATCAGATTTTTGTAATTCTCAAATCGATCCTTCGCCAGTTTTTCACCGCATTGTTTGGTGTCCAGCAAATAAGAGGTCTTAAACCAGGTATCCCTCAATTGACTAACGGAAAAACTTTGTGTTACGGATTTGTACAAAATATTAATTTTCGAATCAAAATTGATTGAGCCAAGGTCAATCGCTTTAACATCAATTTTTCCGAGTTCATTTTTAATGTTTTCCGAATCTTCAACCTGGATGACAAGAGCAGGGTTTTCAGCAAATAAGATTTTGACCAGATCTTCTTCACCGAAAGGATCCAGAGATATATCCAGACCAATTTCAGGATCTGAAAAACACATTTCTCCCAAAGCAGTGACCAGACCACCAGCGGAAACATCATGTCCGGCAAGTATTTTTTCATCCAATATCAATTGCTGAATGTATTCAAATGCTTTGGCAAAATTTTCAGGATTTTTAATGGTTGGAGGATTCACTCCAATTTTATTGACAATTTGTGAAAATGCGCTTCCGGCCAACTTCAGTTCATCGCCTGAAAGGTCGATGTAAAGCAATCGGCTCGATTTATTTCTCTTCAGAACCGGCTCAACAACTTTTCGAATATCCGTTACCTCACCTACAGTAGAAATGATCACGGTTCCCGGAGCGAAAACCGTTTCTCCATTTTTATATTTCTGGGTCATGGATAGTGAATCCTTTCCAGTAGGAATGTTGATTCCCAATGCCAGGGCAAAATTGCTTGCTGCCTCGACTGCTTGATAAATTCTTGCATCTTCCCCTTCATTTTTACAAGGCCACATCCAGTTGGCGCTCAATGAAATTCCTTTCAATCCACCTTCAATCGGCGCCCAGATAAGATTGGTCAACGCCTCCGCAATGGAAATAACCGAACCTGCTTCCGGATCTGCCAAAGCCACAACAGGGGCATGGCCTATGGAAGTTGCAATTCCTTTAACGCCCTGGTAATCCAACATGGTGACACCAAGGTTGTTGAGGGGAAGCTGTAAACGTCCGGCTGTTTGTTGTTTGGCCACTTTTCCGGATACCGACCGATCCACTTTATTGGTCAGCCAATCCTTGCAAGCGACCGATTCCAGTTGTAGCACCAGGTCAAAATATTCTTTGACTTTATTATCGTCGTATTTAATCTCCTCGAAGACTTCCTGTGATGATTTGTCATCCATAATTGTCTTCGGAGGATTCCCGAACATATCTTCCAGCTTAAGATCGATCGGCTTTTTGCCGTTTCCATTCACGAAAGTGAATTGATGATCTCCGGTCGTTTCACCAATTTCATACATGGGCGCTCTTTCGCGGTCTGCTACCCTGTGTAACAAATCCACATCTTTCTTTCTCAGGATCAACCCCATTCTTTCCTGGGATTCATTTCCTACAATTTCTTTATCGGAAAGAGTCGGATCGCCAATTGGTAATTTGGTAATATCGATCTTTCCACCAATTGTCTCAACCAATTCTGACAAACAGTTTAAATGGCCTCCTGCGCCATGATCGTGAATGGATACAATCGGGTTTTCATCAGCCTCCAGCATAGCGCGGATGGCATTGGAAACTCTTTTTTGCATTTCAGGATTGCTTCGTTGGATAGCATTGAGCTCGATAGCATTTTCAAATTCACCGGTCGCAACAGATGAAACAGCTCCACCTCCCATTCCAATGCGATAATTGTCTCCGCCCATTAAAATCACCACATCGCCTGTTTCCGGATCTCCTTTTTGGCTATCAACCTTTTTACCATAACCAATTCCTCCAGCGAGCATGATCACCTTGTCATAACCATATTTTTTAAGCTTTTCGATGTGCTCAAACGTCAGGACACTTCCGCAGATCAACGGCTGGCCGAATTTATTTCCGAAATCGCTAGCTCCATTCGAGGCCTTGATCAATATTTCTTCAGGAGTCTGGTAAAGCCATTTCCTCGGTTGAGTGGCTTTTTCCCATTCCCTTCCACCATTTAATCTTGGATAGGAAGTCATATAGACAGCAGTTCCTGCGAGAGGTTGAGCAGCTTTACCGCCACCAATTCGATCGCGAATCTCGCCTCCACTTCCTGTGGCCGCTCCATTAAAAGGTTCGACTGTTGTTGGAAAGTTATGTGTTTCTGCTTTCAGTGATATGACAGATTCGTAATCACTTACTTCAAAAAAATCTGGTTTGTCCTGGGTCTTGGGTGCAAATTGCTCAACGACCGGACCCTGAACAAATGCACAGTTATCTTTATAAGCAGAAACGACCCGGTTAAGGTTGGTCTGGGTCGTTTTTTTGATGAGCTGAAATAGGCTGCTTTCCCGCTGCTTGCCATCAATGACAAAGATGCCATTAAATATTTTATGCCGGCAATGCTCTGAGTTAACCTGAGAAAATCCAAATATTTCGCTATCGGTCAGCTTCCTTCCCAGTTTTTGACTCAGATTTTCCAGGTATTCAATTTCATCGGAACTGAGCGCCAAACCTTCCTGTTGATTGTATCCCGCAATGTCATCAATTTCCAAAATCGGGTCCGGCTGCTTACGGATGGTGAAAAGATCCTGATCCAATGTATGATAAACTCTCTGCAACATGGGATCATGTTCAGGTTGGTCCGTTTCAGCAACAAAGAATTCCTCGATTCGCTTCAAACCATGGATCCCCATGTTCTGCGTGATCTCAACGGCATTCGTACTCCAGGGTGTAATCATTTCCTTACGCGGACCGACAAATGTGCTGCTTAGTTGTTGCTCTTCCAGATATTCTGCATTTCCAAATAACCAACTCAGCTTGTTAAGCGTTTCGGAGTCGAAAGTACTTTCTGAATAAACGGCAATGACTGTTTGAGTGGAGGTTTTAAAAAACGAAATCATGCGAGAAATATTAAGATCTGAATTTCATCGCAAAACTAAGAAAAGAATTGATGGATTAAACTCAATGCAAAAAAAAAGGCGTCCAACCTGAACGCCTTTTTACCAATTTCTTCTACTTCTATTCTGTTGTTACAGAATCGACAGCAGCTTCAACAGAATCAGCAACTTCTTCAACAGTTTCTTCAACTGATTCAGCAGCATCTTCCATAGCATCTCCTGCATCATCTACAACTTCTTCTACTTCTTCGGTAGCTTCAGATGCTTTTTTAGATGAGCAAGCACTAAAAGTTAAAGCTCCAGCAAACAACAATACTAATGATAGATAAAAAAACTTTTTCATGACAAATAAGCAGTTTAGTTTAATCCAAATTTTATTGAATCAAAGATATGAATAAGTTATGTAGATCATACACGAACAATTACATCGCTGTAAAACACGGCTGTTTATTAAAAATAATTCGAAGATATTACCCTTCTCATTAAAATTTATGCAATGAATCTTACATAATTTTGTAAATAACTAGGTAATAATTTTATCCCTGACTCCGTTTAAACGAATTTTCGACCGTATCATTAAAATATTTTGATTTTGAAATTAAAATTTTCTTGGTATAAAGTTAAAATTTAAACATTTAGGCCGGTTTCTTGTAAAATATTCAATGATTAATCAGAATTAATGTTTTGCATTATATCAAGATTGATTACTATTCAAATTATATTTTTTTTCAGAATAGCAGTCAAATGAACCGGAATGTGAGGGAAATTTATTTGAAATATGGAATAATCTTACAAGTTAGCTTTATAAAAATATTTTACTTCATATAACCTTCTATCAGCTTCTTGATTTTAAGGTGATCTTTTGGTTTTTCTATTCTTTTATGGATAAACCCGATTAAAAAATGGGCATCTTCCTCCCTCAACTGGCCTGAAAAACCCTCTCTTACCCCAAAACCAAACGTCACCATTCCATTTTCCGAATCGATGCCCTTGCTGGAATTTCCCAAAATAGAATAGGAATCAATGTGGTGTTCAGGATTGGCACTTGCAACAAAAAACACTCTGTTGAAATCGCGGTCTCCGAAATATGACCATTGCCAATTTCCATAAATTTTCTCTCCCTGGTAAAGGTCATACTTTTTAAATATCGGACCCCCCAGATTAGTGCCATAATATTGATTGTCCGGATTGAACCTCCCGGCAATAATGCCATTATACATGAACCCATATTTATGATTGGCATCAATTTTTTCAATAATCAACTCAGCATATTTTTTGTGAAATACCCAGGTCCATTGCCATTTTCCACTTAAAGAGGTTGTTTGAATAGATCTCCGTCCAATTTTTTCAGACGAACACTTTTCATAACCGGGCATGCCTACTCCATGGTCGTCCGATTCATAAACCAAATTCGGCACCCCACGAAAAGAGGAAGCTGCCGATTCAGGATAGGTCTCCCAGGGGTCTTTTTTAAATCCAACCCAGTCATTTCCCTGTTTATCAACTATTCTCGAAAATGCTCCACCAGACTTATCGTAGTAATATGTGGCATATTTTGTGTAAACAATAAAATGCTCAATTCCTTTATAAAGCCCTTCTGTAATGGTAACAGCAATAGAATGATAAAATCCAAGACAAAATACGAAGGTGAAAAAGTATGAGAATTTCATAAGATCGGGTATGTTTCGTCCTTCATTATAAAAATATGGATCAGATTCATTTTCAGTTTAATGAATTCTAATTTCACGAATATATAACTAAATTCAAATCGACGTATATATAATTGAAATAAAACAAGAAGGATCAAAAAATGGGTAATTCTGAAATCCGGAACATTATCAGATTGTTGGAAAATACATTTGACGGATCTGCCTGGCATGGACCTTCCATACTAAATATTCTGAATGAAGTAAATGCTGAGAGGGCGTTTAAAGAGTTTGACAATATTCATTCTATTGCAGAATTGGTCCAACATATGACAACATGGAGAAAATTTGCTGTTCAAAGATTACGGGGAAATCATCAATATGAAATTGGTGAATTCGAGGATTGGAAAAAAATATTGAGAAATGATGAAAATACCTGGAGAGAAATAAAAAAACAATTTCTTCAGAGCCAGCAGGAATTACTGGAAACCCTGGATGGGATCAATGATTTGAAATTAACCGAACTGGTGGAAAATAAAGCGTATGATTATTATACCATGCTTCATGGAGTGATCCAACACGATATTTACCACGGTGGTCAAATCTCCTTGCTAAAGAAACAATAACCCGATAACTAAATCGTACTTAACGCATAACAATCTAAACATGAAAAAAATCACAACTATCTTCCTGGGAATCCTTACCGCACTGTTTATTGTCAACCCCGGATTTACTCAATCGGATTTTGAAGGAACAATCACTTACGACATTGATGTAACACTCCCTCCGGACCAGGCAGGCATGGAAAGTATGATGCCCTCCGAAATGATCATTACCATAAAAGATGATAAAACCCGGATCGAACAAATGTTTGGGGAAACCGGTAATAAAAATATTGTCATATCAGACTATGGTAAAATGCAGGGATTTTTTGCGATGAATATGATGGGGCAAAAAATGTTGATCAACATTGATGAACAATCTTTTAAAGAAGGGATCGAACAAGGCAAAAACAATGAGGTAGAAAAGCTGGATGGTAAAAAAGAAATTTTAGGTTATAGTTGTGATAAAGCGAAACTTACCAATAGTGGTGTTGATATCATAACCTATTATACTGATAAGCTACCCAATAAAATGGGTCAGCAATTGATGAGTTTGCCAGGAATGCCGTTGGAATACAACATTGAGACCCAAGGGATGACGATGAAGTTTACGGCAAAAAATATTGACAAATCCCCTGTTGACGATCAGGCTTTTGAGAAGCCGCAGGGCTACCAGGAGATGAGCATGGAAAATTTCAAGAAAATGGGTTTAGGAAATCTAAAATTCTGAGTTGCTTATTTTCCCATCGTGAATTTAATAAATGGCCCCGCAACGGGGCTATTTTTTTGCCATTCTATTTTTTTATATTTGACTCCTATATTTTTGTTTTTTCTAATTTCTCATTGCAACCCTAACATTTATGAAAGCACGAGGACGTTTTACCAACCGATTTGGTTTTATTGCCGCCGCAGCCGGAAGCGCCGTTGGTCTTGGAAATATTTGGAAGTTTCCATTCGAAGTGGCGAACGGTGGTGGCGCTGCCTTTGTGATCATGTATCTGATCTTTTGTTTCATTTTGTGCTTTCCCGTGATGGTAACGGAAATTGCCATTGGAAGAAAAACGGAAAAAGACCCTGTAGGTGCATTCAAAGCTCTGGGTTTCCCCAGGTGGAATTTTATTGGAAAAATGGGCGTATTGGCTGGTTTACTGATCCTGTCTTTCTATAATGTCGTTGCAGGCTGGGCTTTCGGATATTTCGTGCAACTGACTTTTGGAAATTTTGATATTGGTGACAATTTCGGTGAATATATCAACAACATTGGCCGCGTCGGTTCTTACGGAGCTGTTTTCATGCTGGCCACTGCTTATGTCGTAAGTAAGGGTATTTCCGGAGGTATTGAAAAAGCCTCTAAAATTCTCATGCCAACATTGGTGGGAATGATGTTGATTCTCGTCATCTATTCAATGACCTTGCCGCACGCTTTTGAAGGAATTAAATATTATCTCATCCCTCAATTTCAGGAAATAAATTTCAAAGTAGTTTACAATGCTCTTGGACAAGCTTTCTTTTCGCTTTCACTTGGAATGGGCGCTTTGATCACCTACGGAAGCTATGTATCAAAAAATAATAATATTATTTCTTCTGCCGCATTGATTACGATTTCTGATGCAGGAATTGCCTTTCTGGCCGGTTTGATGATGTTCCCGTTCGTGGCTTATCTAACACAAGGTGCAGTCCACACCGTTGAAGGAGGCCCGGGGTTTATTTTCCAGGTGTTGCCGGGAGCTTTTGAGTCGATGGGACCAATGATCGGTCGTATCATTGGAGCGTTGTTTTTCCTATTGCTTTCATTTGCAGCTTTAACTTCTACCATTTCTCTTCTGGAGGTACCCGTGGCATATGCTGTCGATGAACTTAAGGTGAACAGAACATACGCGGTTTGGTTTATCGCACTTTTTATTTTCCTAATGGGTGTTCCTTCACTTTTATCCAATGGAGATTCTCAATTCTTTACCAATTTTGTGACCTATATTGGTGCGGAAAAACCTACTAATTTTCTGGATTTTGTCGGCCACATAGGAAGCGATACCCTGCTTCCGCTTGGTGGATTTCTGATCACAATTTTTGCCGCATATGTTTGGAAAAAGAATAATCTGAATGAAGAGATTGAAACAGGCTATCCTGGATTCAAAGGATCGTTTGTCGAGAAATACATAGACTTTGCTGTAAGCTATCTGTGTCCAACAGTCCTGGGTGTGATATTTCTTCTGACTTTATTGAATAGGTTTTTTGGGGTGGAGTTTTTTTAATTATTAAAATCTCCCCTCAACGTTCTTAATCTTCTCCTTGCATCCGCTGTATAAATGCTTCCAGGATATTGGATCAGAAAATCGGTATAAACCATAATAGCTTCCTGATTTAGCTTTTTGTTCTCTTCAAGTATTTTGCCTTTCAGATAAAGCGCGTCATCTCCGAGAATATCATAATTGTATCCCTCTATAATTTCATTTAAAAGAGTGATTGCCTCATCAAAATTTCCCAATTCCTGATTGATAGTAGCTTCCAGCATGACAACCTCATCGTACAGGCTGTGCATTTTGATCTCATTTTTCAACTTTATCAGTGAATCGAGCGCTTCCAGTTTTTTATTCTGAAATAATAAAAGATCGACATTGGCATACCTTTTCATATTAAAGTCCGAAGTATCCAATACCGTATTATCCTTGATTAGCAAGCTTAGTTTCATCGCATCATTAGCAATTTCTCGGGTTGTAGCATTTTTAAGGATATCCAGATGATCCTGTGCCAAGGCAAAATCTCCTTTATAATAGGAAAGCTTTGCATTTTTAAACTTCGCATCGTAACCAATAACTGTTTCTTTACTTGATTTTTCGACCTGTGAGTAAAGCAAAGTCGATTCCCACGGCTCGCCGATTAATAGATAAATATCTCCTAAATCCAATTTGGATTGATCCACTATGGATTTATTCATTCTGGGAAACTTGATAATTTCTTCCAGGATATTGATGGCTTCCTGATGCTCATCCAGATAAAAAGCATGAAGCAAAGCCTTACTTCGAAGCGCTTCTACCGTGAATTGATTAAGACCAATTTCTTCAATTAAACTATTATATTCTGAGATAAGCGTTTTGATCTCCTCGCTATCTACAGGAAATGTGTTTTTGACTTTTTCCTCGCGCGCTTTGATGACGTATCTTCTGGCGACCTGGTAATTTTGTGTCTCAGGATAATTCTCAATAATGTATTCAAAAATTCTTATGGCATTTCTGTAATCTCCATTGTCCAACGCTATCCGTCCGATGTTGATCAATCCACTCCCCTGTAATCTGAATCTCTTATCTACAGCACGGGCCTGGATAAATGCTGCATAAAAATCCTTTTGCTGAAGATTTACCCAAATCAAAAGATCTGTATAATTTTCATCTCCGGAAAATTTCTGGACTTTGTCGATCAGCAGATTTTCAAATGCCTGCAGATCCTCTTCTTCCGTCAGTACATTTTGAAGAATATTTTTGACCGAGTTGAGCTGATTGGGTTGCTCATTTCCATAGTTAAGGTATTCTTCGATCATTTCTTCCTTCCTGTTAAGAATTCTATATAGATTGGCTAGTTGAAGGGAATAAATATGAGGATTGTGCTGTTTTTTTCTCGCTAAGAGATAAGTATCCAATGCATATTCATACAATTGATTTCTCGCAAAGTGTTGAGCGGCAATCCTCACCTGAAATTCATCATCACTAAGTGATTTAATCAAATTGTCATAATAGGCCTTTTCTTTTTCCTTTTCATTCTTCTGAACATAGATCAGTCCCCTGTCAATGAGGTAATATGTATTATCCTTATAATTTTTAAGAACCTTGTCGATGTATTTTTCGGCTTCATCAAACCGCCCGGTATTCAAAAGTATTTTAAAATAATTATTGTGGATCTGTGGAATGTTGCGTGGATTTTTGGCCAGCGACTCATACAAACTGATGGCCTTTTCAATTTCGCCATCCTGATAGTATTGATTGGCCAGCTGAATGGAGGAAGAGTTTTGCGCCTGCAGCGAGCCGAAACAAATTATTATTATGAAAAGAGTAAAAATTCGGTTTATCCAAATATTCATGAGTTATCCCCAATAAATGTGTATAAATAATAATAAAGTAAAAAGATAATTAATTATTGTTATTTATTATTAGGAATGTGGATTTGTGTATAACTAATTATTTTTTTCCTTGTCAATTTCATTTGTTTATAATGAAAACTAAGTCACATACTTATCAACAACTGAATGTTAAGTAAATAATTGATAGTAAGTATGTTAAGATTAAATGTTAATAATTTATCCCAAGTTGTGAATAAGTTTTTCTCGTTCAATGCTATTGTGAGGTGTTAATAATTTTCTTGAAGAGTTAATTTTAATTCCTGGTTATCAACAGAAATGTTCAATTATCAGGGATGAAGGAGAAATCAACATTTATCTGAAAGTTATCAACACAGGTTTTCCACAACTTCTATTCAATGATCAAACCGGTGATATCCCAGTTTGCACGTACAGTAATTAATTGAATTCCTTCTTCATTGACATAGAATGTTACAGGTTCGGGTTGCTCATTTTTAGTAATATTGCCCATATCCCATTTACCGTTTTCATTTTCATCAATGAATAGCCGCATGCGGTAATCTCCGGGTTTTATATTTTTAAAAGAGAATTTGTCATTTGTATGTAGCTCTTTTACAATTTCATTATTTGAGCTCAGCAGTTGAATAATGTACTTTTTGTCCTTACTGGCAAGACTACCACTGATGGTACCATATTCCTCCGGATTGAGAAAACCATAATTAAATACCTTCATTTCTGTTGTATCATTTTCTACACTTATGATTGCACCTTGCCCAAGATATAAATGAAGGCCTTTTGTACTAACCTGTTGTGATGCCTGTCTGACGGTTTTTTTGGCTTTTTGATCAGTTTGTAGTTGTTCCAATGAGTCCGCAATTTCCTTTTGCCTCATTTGTTCCTGCATCAAGCTATCCAGAAGGTAAGTAATCGAGTCAACTTTTTTCTTATTCAAGTTGAAGGATAGATCTATTTTATTCCTATGCTTATTGATCTTTACCTGATCATCCGAATTAATTCTTGCAACTGGTATAGAATCAAGTCTGAAAAGAATGCTGTCAGTATTGATCGTTAATACCGGCTTGGAAAGATTAATTTCGGCTTTAAATTTCTCTTCGATTTTAGAGCTGCTACTAGGTTTAATATTTAAAGTAAACTCTTCAGGTTTCCTACTGGATTCCTGAAACTTTATCCACACTGTATCAATGGCTTCGTTTTGAATGGAGTCTTTCGCTTTGATAAAAATTCCTGTGCTGTCAGGGTTTTCAAATGTATGATAGATACGAATGGATTTATTTTCTTTTACAGGATTGGTAAAAATTGTCAAAGTTGAATCCAGAGGTTTAGCTTCATATTCAACAATGTATTTATTGAAGTTAACATCAAAATTGGGACCGGAAGGAAGAGCGGTTTGAATGGTCATATCTCGGAAGTCCAGGTTGTATAGGAGAATATTGTGGGCTGATATATTGGATTGCAGATCGAGCGTATCACTAATCCATCCGTAAGCTTCACTTTTAGGATCAAGTTTTAAGTTGCCATTACCATCGGTAAAAGCGTAAAAAAGGTATTTACCGTTTTTAATGTTCTCAATTAAAAAATATCCCTCTTCGTTTGTCTCACTAAAATAGTAAGGTGAACCATTGTAAATTGTTATTGTGTCATCTACCTGGTATAATCCAACCGTACTTTTCTTAATGGTATCACTGGTCAGTAATTTCACCGTATATCCATCGATGGATAAGCTATCAATGTATTCACCTGTGCTAAAAGTGAACTTATTGTTTTCGGTTGGATTTCCTTCGGTAAGATCCTGGATGGCATCCCTGAAGTTGAAAGTATAAGTCGTGCTATCGTTGAAGTCTTCATCAAAAACCAGGATGAAGCTACTTTTGCCTTGTTTAATTTCATAATCAAAATCAATCCTTGGCGTAATGATCAATTGTTTTTGCAGGGTCTTTAATTGTATCCTTTCGTTAAAGGTAAATTCATAAACTCTTGAATGTACATTGGTTGATTGATGCTTTGGGTTCGAGTAGATCAATACCGGGGGAATGGTATCTCTGGGACCACCGCTAGGGGGTACTTTACTGGCACATTTGGTTAGAAGAATATTTGAGATGAAACCGAGCAAAAAAATGTATCCGGCTACTTTGGTTAATTTCATTTGGATAAAATATAAATCAAACTTGAATAATTTTGATCTTTTTTAGCGTAAATATTTGATTTACAACCATTTACAAGTGGTTTAAGCAAGTTTATAGTGTTTCCTTTATATTTTTCGCTCAACATACTTACGTAAAACGAATCAAATATCATAGGATGTATTTTTTGAATGACATAGCCGTGTTTATTAGCTAGCAGACTAACTGATTTTTGATCAAAATGATAAAGGTGCCTGGGAACATCATAACCTGCCCAATAGGCTCCGTATTTTTTTGCGTCGAAAGAATTGAGATTGGGTAAGGCCAGGACTAACTTTCCATCAACATCCAACAATTGATGGAATTTCTCTAAGCTTTGGTTGAGTTGGTGAATGTGTTCTAATACATGCCAAAGGGTAATGACTTTGAATTTATTTTTTTTGATCATGTCAAGTGATTGGTGCACGTTATCATTCAACTTTTCTTTTGCGATTGCCCTGGCTGTGCTATCTGGTTCAACGCCAGTAACATTCCATTTGTCTTTTTTGCATGCATCGAGAAAGTAGCCAGTGCCACATCCGAAATCCAGAATATCACCTTTTGATGATATTGAATTTATCATCTGAACTTTTTTCCGTAGAGTGTAATTCCTTACAATTTTGTATAGGATATTTGTAAGGGAATTGGCTTTGTTTTGATGGGAGATATATTCTTCTGACTGATAATATTTGCCAATGTTTTTTTCATCGGGCCTGGGATTAGTAAAAACAAATTTACAGGACTGACATCTCACAAGCCGAAATAATTCTTTGCTGACGGTAAAGTCCTGGCAGGTTAAATAGCTGTCAAATTTGGATTGTTGACAGATTGGGCATTGCGTTAATGTCTCTTGCATATTATTTACCAAAATATACAAGGATGATAGAAATATCAGCTGGTGAAACACCACTTATTCTGGAAGCCTGACCAATTGTTTTGGGTTTAATTTTATTTAGTTTTTCAATGGCTTCTGCCGATAGGGATGTAATGCTTTTATAATCAAAATTTTCGCGAAGTTTTAAATTTTCTAGCTGCTCTATTTTTTCAACAAGCTTTTTCTCCTTATCGATATATGTTTCATAGATCGTGTGGATCTCTGCCTGCTGAATGCATTCGTCATCATATTTGGATAATGATGTATTTAATGAAGCGTCATGCTTTCTCAGATTTCCGAGACTTATTTCCGGTCTTTTTAGTAATTGGTAGACGGAAGTTTTTTCATGAATTTTTGCTGTATTTATTTCGGCTAAACCATGATTAATTTCATTGGGAAGGACTTTTATTTCTTTTAGCTCTTTAATAAGGGTGTCATATTTCTCGCTTTTTGTAATAACTGATGCTAACCTTTCATCATCAGCTAAGCCAATGGAATGACCCATTTCTGTCAATCGTATGTCCGCATTGTCCTGTCTTAACAGTATCCTGTATTCTGCCCTTGATGTAAACATGCGATAGGGCTCTTCAGTTCCTTTGTTGATCAGATCATCAATAAGAACCCCAATATATGCTTGAGATCTTTTCAAGATTAACGGTTCTTTTTCATTAATTTTTAAATGCGCATTAATTCCAGCCATTAACCCCTGAGATGCTGCCTCCTCGTAACCGGTGGTTCCGTTTATTTGTCCGGCAAAAAATAAGTTCTTAACAAGTTTGGTTTCAAGCGTATGGTTTAATTGTGTAGGAGGAAAGTAGTCGTATTCTATTGCATAACCCGGTCGAAACATTTTGGCTTTCTCAAAACCCGGTATTTTGGTGAGTGCTTTATATTGAACATCTTCAGGTAGCGATGTGGAAAATCCGTTGACATAGACCTCAACCGTATTCCACCCCTCCGGTTCAACAAATATCTGATGTCGGTTTCTTTCAGCGAATCTGTTAATCTTATCCTCAATAGAGGGACAATAGCGTGGCCCTACCCCTTTTATTCTTCCATTGAACATGGGGGATCTATCGAATCCTGTTTGAAGGATTTCATGAACATCAGGATTGGTATAGGTTATATGGCAGCTTAATTGTTTTTTCAGAGGAGATGTTTGTGATGAAAAGCTGAACTTACCAGGGTTCTCATCTCCCTGTTGTTCTTCCATTACTTTGTAATTTAAACTTCTGGCATCTACTCTTGGAGGTGTACCGGTCTTCATTCTCCCCGATTGGAACCCAACTTTTACTAATTGTTCGGTTAGACCCTTAGCGGCCTTCTCCCCTGTTCTACCTCCACCAAATTGTTTTTCACCAATATGAATAATTCCATTGAGGAATGTTCCATTAGTCAGGACGACTGATCTGGAAGAAATTTCTATTCCAAGAGCTGTTTTGACACCACAGGTCTGGTCATCTTTTATCAATACATCTGTTACCATTTCCTGCCAGAAATCCACATTTGAATTGTTTTCCAATGCTTTCCTCCATTCAGCTGAAAAAAGATTACGATCATTTTGACTCCTGGGACTCCACATTGCTGGTCCTTTTGATCGATTTAACATCCTGAACTGCACCATTGATTTATCAGAAATGATTCCGGACATTCCTCCAAGGGCATCGATTTCACGCACAATTTGTCCTTTTGCAACACCACCCATTGCGGGGTTGCACGACATTTGAGCAATGACACCCATGTTCATAGTAACAAGCAATACTTTCGAACCCATCTTAGCTGCGCTGTATGCGGCTTCACACCCAGCATGTCCAGCTCCAACCACTATTACATCGTATACAGGAAACATGTTGATAATTTTATATGGACAACGTTCCACGTGGAACATTTGTATTAAACTATGAATAAGTGTTTCACGTGGAACACTTCTATTGATCTAAAATTGCCGCAAAGCTAAATAATGATCCTCAATTTTCCTCATTTCTTCTTTCTCGGATTTGGTTTTATCATTTAGTCCCAGGAGGTGTAAAACACCATGTATCATGACCCGATGAAGTTCATCAATGAATGAAATATCATATTCTATGGCATTTTCCTTTACGCGATCTACACTTATATATATGTCACTTTCAAGAAAGTCCGGGTTGTCTGAATGATCAAAGGTGATGATATCAGTGTAATAATCGTGATGGAGGTATTCTTTGTTTATGTTAAGGAGAAATTCATCTGAGCAAAAGATAATGTTAATGTCCCCGCATTCTTTACCTTTTGATTTTATTGTTTCTAGAATCCAGGAAAGGGTTTTTGTTTTATCAGGAAGTTTGAATTGAATGTCTTGGTAATGGATACAAATGTTTTCCATTATTAGTCCACATAAAAACAAAGCTCCACGGTGCGGCCATCATCGTGAAAATTGACTTCATCAGATAAGTGCTTCATCAGGAAGATGCCCCGGCCACTTGGTTTATTAATGTTTTCTGGAGAAGTAGGATCCGGAAGGTTATGATGGTCGAAACCAATCCCTTCGTCTTGTACTCTGAAACGCAGTACATTTTCATTTAACGAAAGGGAAATATGAACATTTTTTGTTTTGTTTTGCTGGTTTCCATGTTTGATTGCATTGTTGACAGATTCCGTTACTGCAATCATGATGTTTCCATAAATATCGTCGTCGAGATTAAATTTTTCTTTTGCATTGTCGATAAAGCTTTCAATGATTCTGATGTTTTCATCTATCGACGGTATCTCAATTTTAATGGTATCCATGCTCAAATTTCTAAAAATTCCCCAATCTATTAAAATATTTATTTACTTCTTCTTTATAGTAAGGATTCAATTTTGGAGGTACAGTTTTCAGTAACTCTATTTCCTGTTCTTTGTTTTTAATATAGTCTTCAAATTCTTTCGGAATTTCCCTTTTGAATTTTTTTGCCTGCTCTCCTTCTCTTTCTTCAGACAGCTCTCTTTCTCTCATTGACTTTTCGGCTTCCAATAAGCGGGTGACAATCTCTTGCTGACGCCTGATGGTTCGTTCAGTTATGTTTTTGTTCACGAGATCCATTTCAGTTTCTTCCATTTTTTTGATGGCATCACTCAGATTATCTCCTGCCTTTTCTCCTTCTTGTAGTGGATTATTGTTCAGTTCATTCTGCATTTTCTCGAGCATCTGTCTGATTTTTTCCTGTTCAGCCGCCATTTTCGCTAATTCCTCAGATAATTGTCGCCCTTGCTTGCCACTTTGTTTTAACTGTTGTATTTGCTGATTGAGCTGTTGCTGAAGTTCGGTAATTGAAGGCGCCTGACCCATCTGGTTTTGATCTCCTTTGGAATTGCCCATCATATCAGCCATCGCTTGTTGCATTTGGGTCATCACATCGTCAATCATCAAAGCAAGATTATTCATGGATGTCATCGCATACTGTTGTTTTCCAACAGCGATGTCCTTTTTTCTTTCTTTTATCGCTTCTACTGCTTCATTGATATTTTTGTTCATTTCTCCAACTTCCCTTGTAACAAACGATTGGATTTGGAAAACCCTGTTGGCAAGAGAATACAAGCTGTCTTCAATGATTTTGGCATCATCCTGAATATTTAATTGTTCCTGTGACAATTCAAGGAATTTTGGATCGCTTTGATTGACATTTCTGAACTGATCCATGTTGCTTTCCTGTTCAAAGGATAGTTTGATAAGGTTCTCCAGTATTTCGCGCAAATCTCCCAAATTGGATTGCATCGACATCATTTCTGTTGCGCCCTGCATCTGCTGCAATTTTTCTGACATCTTTTTCAATTGCTGCTGGGCATTTTGTTGAGCTTTGTTTGCTTTTTTCTTTTTATTTTCCTGAAGGTTCTCCTGAGATTCATTCATGGAGTTTTTGATGTTCTCAAGGTCTTCTTTAAAATCTGCAGGAGGATTCGGATTTTTTAGATCCTTATTGATCTCGTTTAGCTCATCAATATTTTCCTCGAGTTGATCAAGCTCTTCCTTTAATTCTGATTGTTTCTCTGAAAGGTCATCCGAATCACTTTCCTTTTCTTCTGTCTCATTCATTAGCTCTTGTTGCTCCTGTGATAGTTCATCACTTTTATCAATAGCCTCATCGAGTTTTTGTTCGTACTTAAGTTTTTTGAATAATTCGAGGGATCGCTCAAGCTCTTTTTCCAGGTTGAACTCCTTTTGGTTCAGCTTTTCAACAATGTCCTTGATATCATTGACATTTTTCTTTTCCTCCAATAGCTCTTGTAGTTCTTCGTAAAGCTTTTTGGTTTCTTCGTCCAATAATTCATCCATTAATTGTTGAAGTTGCTCTACTTTTTCCGAAATTCTCTTGTTCTTCTCTTCATCCTCGCTAAAGCGATTTTTCATTTCTGAAAAATCCTTGTATTTCTCCTGAAGCTTTTTGATCTCCTCCTCAAGCTCTTGCTTTTGTTCGACGATATCCTGCATGAGCTGCTCATCCTGCCAGCTCAGTTCTTTTTTGCCTTTTAGACGATCTTCTGCTTTTTCAAGCTCTTTTTTTAACTGTTTTGCATCTTCAATACTCTTATCTATCTGATTTTCAGCACTTTCCGAAGCTTTACTAAGGTTTTCAATAACCTCTTGCTTGTCGGGAATTTTGAATTGATAGACACCAGTTCGGGTGGTCTTCGCTCCGTTTATGCCATCATTATCACTTACAGCCAGGTAATACTCTAATTTATCTCCACTCTTTAACTTCATAGAGTCCAGTAGCCATTGCATGTAAAAGCTTTGCTGATTTTTCGAACGGTCAATGGCTATGGGAATGGCTTTAAAATCAGCGTCTTTTTCATTGGATTCTGAAACACGATAATTAAGCCTTAACCTGGTAAGGCCGTAATCATCAGAAATTTGTCCTCCAAATACAATTAAATTATATAGCACGGTATCCTTGTGAAGCTGAACATCAATTTTAGGATACTTATCTTTGATGACATCAATGTTGTATTGTATCAGGTCCTTGTTTTTACTGTATTCATTGGACAGGCTTAGTGTATAATTTGTACTGTTAAAAAATTGCTTTTCATATGTAAATAATTGATTATCAGTGTTTAAAACATCAATTGTGTCATCGGCATTTTCAAAATAGATTTCGAAATCATTTGTATTCAGCGTCTGATAGTACCATTTGATGTTAGTACCTTCCGGAATCTGAAAATTCCCAATATTATTCAATCTTTCGACCTTTCTATTCAGGTATTTTGGAAAAATCAACTCAGCTTCAAAATTTTTAATGTTTGGTCGGTTGACAACATTGATCTCATAACTGGAAGAATTAAAGCCAGCGGCGGTAAATTGGAAATCAAAGTTTTGCTGAACCTTTTCAATATTAAAATGGTATGTATTATCCTCTGATTTTGTGAGCTTGATTCTCCGGTCTCCCAGTAATAAAAACAGATCAGATGGTACCGACTCCCCTGTCAGTTGAACTTGTAAATCAAAGTCTTCGTTTTTGAAAGCCAAAAGGTTTTTGTTCAATAATTCAAATTCAAAAGGAGCTTTCAGCACAAAATCTTTTTTGTGTTGTGCAATTCTTTTCGCTGGTTCTGTTAGGACCGATGGAGAGAAGATCCCAAGCAAAATGACAACAAGAAATGGTATAATCAGAATTTTCAGGTAGCGGACATTATTTCTGAAGTCAACAGCATCGGAAAAATCCACATGAATGATTTGCTGGGTTTTCTGGTTGACACTGGCCAATGCGAGCTGATTTTGTGATTGCAGGCTTTTTAACTGGACAATGTTCAGAAGCTTGTCCTGCACATCGGGAAAAAATCCGCCGATATTTTTAGCTGCGTTAAAATCACTTAATTGCCTTTTGGCAATAAATAGCTTCAGAAGCTTATCAATGATCAATTTATAAAACACAAATGCAGCTAGTCCCAGGTAAATGTAAAATAATATCGATCGGGCGGTCTTGTCGAAATTTGCCTGATATTCCAACAGAACAAAAAACAAAAAGACACTTAATAGTATGGTAGCGGATATGAGAACCCCTTTTATTACCTGATTGAGGTAAAACTTCCTTTTATATTGAGAAATTTTATTTTCGAGTGTGTTACCCACGTTTACTATAATGCCTCCGGTTTTTCAAAATATACATGACCTAAATCCCTGTATTGCATAGGGTTATTTGGAAAATTCTTTACATAAGATTGTAGAAGCCGGTATCCTTCATCATACCATAGTACCAGCATGGGAGCATCGTTCATAAGCGTATTCTCTGCCTGCATAAAATACCTGTTTGCTTCCTCAATCGACCCGGCGTACAACGCGCGGTTGAACAGCCTGTCGAATGTAGTATTATTATAACGAGTAATATTGGGATAAGATGCTTGACCGGCACTACGGGGAACGTCTTTTCCCTGAAAAATCCATAAAAAATTCTCCGCGCTGGGGTAGTCCGCTAACCAGGCCGCCCGCATTATTTCATAGTCACCATTAATCGCTTTTTCGACCAATTGCGCGAAGGGTAGCAATTCAAGATCCATGTCAATATTAAGGTGATCCTTTAATTGTTTCTGGATTTCCGTTGCCACCAACGTATTCCGGTTTCCTTCCGCATTAAAATAAAAGGTGATTTTCGGGAAACCTTTTCCTTCTGGATATCCGGCTCTCCCCAAATAATACCTCGCAGAATCTACATTCAGTGAATAACCATTTATCTTTTCAATTTCATAGTTGACTAATACAGGAGGGGTGATCCCGTGATTTCCCGGGGCAAAACCTTCACCATTTAATACAAAGTCAAGAATTTTTGAACGGTCAATGGCAAAACTGAATGCTTTACGCACATTGTTATTTCGGAAAATACCCGATTGTGTATTAAATGAAATAAACTGTGTTGCCATTTCAGGAGATCGCTGCAACTCGAATTGACTGTATTCACCGTTTGAGCCTGGCTCTGATTCTTCCAGAATCTCAATAATAAACTCTGTGGGGAGTCGGTAGATCATGTCCAGGTTTCCCTTTTTAAATTCAAATAACTCAGATTTTTTGTCCTTTATAAATTGAATGGTAACAGCATCCAGTAAGGGGAGTCGATTTCCAAACTGATCCTTCTGATGATAGTTCTTATTTTTTTTAAGAATAATTGCTACTTCTTCATCTACATCGCTTATATAAAAAGGGCCTGTTCCAACAGCCTTTATCCGCATATCCTGACCATACAGATCTTCCGCTTCTTTTGGATAAATAAAACATGCTGGTCTGGCAAGGTGCACGGTCAAAATGGAATTTGGCTCTACCAATGTTAGCTCAATTGTCAAGTCGTCGATAATCCTAATTCCTTCTACCCCTCCGTCCGGCGTAAGGCCATTTTTTGTCGCCTCATAATATTTATCCGCTCCTTTCAACACACCCTTGAAAATAGAAGCAAAACCCTGGTTGTTTGAGTTGGATGTACAAAGCCTGGTAAAGGAATATTTGACATCTTCGGCAGTTAATTTTCGTCCTTTTCCCTCTTCAAAACACTTGTCGTCGTGAAAATAAACGCTGTCTTTTAAATGAAAAGTGTAGATCGTTCCAGAGCCATCGACATCATAACTTTCTACCAGGTTGGGAACGACTTCCAGTGTTTTATCATTGAATTTAAAAAGTCCTTCATAAATCTGTGAGGCGACCCGGTAGGAATATGCATCGGTTATGTTATGTGGAAATAAATTTCTGATATACTCTGATTCATTTATTCTTAATATGCCACCATAATATCTTTCACCATTTGCTTTCTTCAATAAGGATTCGGTTCCATCGCTGTTTTCTGAATTGCTACCGCACGATACTAAAATAATTGAGAGTATACCAAAAAAGAGAAATTTTATTTGATGCATTTTTAGCTGTTTTTTATTCTGTTTATGTGAAAATTTAATCAGAATCACATTCTGAAAAAATAAGAAAATAATTTCAGGTAAGTTAAAGATTATAAATCTAATTCTTCTTCAAAATACTCTAATACATGCATTTTCAAAAGTTTTTCCTGCTCAAGGATGTCGAAATGTGGAAGTTTTTTTATCAATTTCCAATGCGGCCAGCCATCTTCGTCCAATCCCTCTAACCTATAATAACCTGATAAACTAAGCACTTTGCAAATGGCAATGTGCATTAGATCCTGCTTTTGTTCTTTCGTAAAATTTTTAATACCTTTTCCAAGCTCATGAACACCAATCAAAAACAATACTGCATTGAGGTCTTCAGGCTTTTTACCGATTTTTTTGCCTATCTTCTTTAGAAGCTCATTCCATTTGATATCAAACTCCAGGTCCTTTTTTAGCATCTTTTGTTGTTTACCTACAAAAATAGCGTATGAATTTTTTTAATAACATAAATAAGTCAGTTAATCGCCTTGTCGATCTGGTTTATCCCAGGCTTTGCTTTTATTGCAGTGAATATTTGACAGAAACAGAGGATGTACTTTGTGTTTACTGTAAATCTTCGCTACCTGTTTTAGACTTTTCCAGGAATTATGGAGTTATCAGTTCCAAATTTGTTGATGTCAATCCCAAAAATGTAATTTGTTTCTTAACGTATAAAAAGGGAAATATTACCCAAAGCCTTTTGTGCGATTTTAAGTACAACGGGGACAAACAAATCGGATCACAATTAGGCACCTGGTTTGGCAATTTCATTCAAGATAATTTACACATTTCAAATATCGACCTAATCGTTCCCGTACCTCTTCATAAATCCAAAGAAAGGAAACGGGGTTTCAATCAAAGTGAAATTGTCGCAAAAGCAATTTCCGAGGTTCTTTCTGTTCCATGTTTAAATGCACTGGAAAGAAGGAAAGAAAGTAAAACCCAGACAAGAAAGTCCAGAACAGACAGAATGTTTAATGTAAAGGATTTATTTTCTGTTTTGGATCCTGATCTGGTTAAAGGAAAACATATTCTGCTTATTGATGATGTCATTACAACTGGCTCTACACTGGCGGCTTGTTCAATGGAATTGATCAAACATGATGTTGGGGCAATCAGTATTGCCACACTGGCTTTAGCAAAATAAAAAAGCCACCTAAAAATAGATGGCTTCTTTTTATCAAATAACAGGTTTTATTACTTATTCGAACCCGCTCGTATCATGGCACATCGGAAACCAATAAATGATGTTGATGAATCCTGATCAAGATATCTTCTTGTACCAGGAGATAACCAATATGCGATGTCTCTCCAGCTACCGCCTTTGTAAACACGAGCTCTGTCTGAGATCAAAGAATTATAGTTAGCAAAATCATAACCCGATTCAGGATCGTCGATATTCGGATCATAATCAGGAGCTTCTATTCTGCCACGCAAGTCATTTCTATTTCTTCTTACAGGGTTCATATCTTCCATATCCTGGTAAGAAAGTGGTCGGTAAACGTCAAATACCCATTCATTTACGTTTCCTGACATGTTGTAAAGTCCGAAATCGTTTGGCGGATAATCATATACATACGTAGTGATCATGGCTCCGTCATTTAGTTTGCCGGCTATACCTGCATAGTCACCTCTACCTCTTTTGAAGTTAGCAAGAAAAGTTCCCATCTGCTTTCCGTATGGGTTTCTCATGGAATGACCATCCCATGGATAAAGTCTGCTGTGTGTTTGGTTTTCATCCAACCATTGTGTGCCGATCAATGCCTGAGCAGCATATTGCCATTCAGCTTCACTTGGCAATCTGTAATCAGGTAAAACAACACCTGTTTCAAGCGGAATTCTTCCTCCTGCACTTTCAGCCGGTAGCTCAATACCAGCCTGATCTGCCAAACGAGCATTTACAAATGCCGTTCTCCAACCGCTATAATCCACCGCTTGTTTCCAGGAAACACCTACAACCGGGAAGAACCTGAAACCAGGATATCTTAAATAGTGGTCAACATAAGGGTCGTTGTAAGCAAGGTCTCTTGCCCAAACAGTTGTATCAGGAAGAGCTGATTCATAAAATACCCTTGATGAATCAAGTTGAACATAGTAGAGATATTCTAACCAGTGGATATTTGCTACTTCCGTTTCATCCATGTAGAATGAAGCAACCGTGATGGTTCTTTCAACATTGTCCCGGGTTTTGAAAATATCTTCTTCGAATGAACCCAGGACTGTTCTTCCTCCCTCAACGAATCTCAGGTTGGGCCCATCAGGCTGACCTCGGAAATCCATTACCTGAAAACCTTCATCGGAATTGTATTCCATTCCTGTGGCGGTACTTATTGGTCCCGGATTGTCAGCAGTGGGGTGGCTACCGGACTTACATCCCTGCAATAACACAATAGCTAAAGCCGGTAACATTAATGCATAATTCACAAAATTTTTCATACCTGTTTTTATTTGATAAACTCTAATTCTTAAATAACACAACACATTTAATTTAAGATAACTTCAAATATCTTAACAAAATCCTAAAAAATGAATAAAAAGTTAAAGATTTAGAATCCCTATAAATTTCAGAGCATAATATTATGGCATTACACTTAACAATAAAATTCAAAAAACCCGAAATTATTGCATTGGTAATTAATAATTTGACGAGATTTTATTAAAAACGTCGACAGCTTTCTCAATGGAAGAAATTTCATTCTGAATAAAGATCAATCTGTTCTTGGTTTCTTTCAATTTACAGGTTTTGGGATAGCCTTGAATGTAGCTTAAAATTTTCCCAAATTCTTCGGAATTATAAAAGTCTGTGTTATCAGAAGATAAAAAATGCCCCTTTATCGTATTGTTTTTAATGATAACCTTCTCAAAACCAAGTTTTTCAGCCTTCCACCTTATTTTGACAATTTCAATCAGATCTCGAACTGACTTTGGTAGTTTTCCGAAACGGTCTTGTGTATTATTTATGAACTCCTCTAGTTTTTCTACCGATTCCAGATTGTCCAGCGTATTATATAGTTGAAGCCGCTCACTGATGTTGCTGACATAATTTTCGGGTATTAATACTTCAAAATCGGTCTCAATATTACAATCCGTAACCAGTTTTTTAGCATCAACTTTGAACTCATTGATGAATAATTCTTTGAATTCTGTCTCTTTTAGCTCCTTAATTGATTCATCAAGTATCTTATGATAAGTCTCAAAACCAAGGTCATTTATGAAGCCACTTTGCTCTGCACCCAACAGGTTTCCTGCACCTCGAATATCCAGATCCCTCATAGCAACTTTAAACCCATCACCAAGATCTGAAAACTCTTCCAATGTTTTGAGTCTTTTAATTGCTTCGGATGTCAGACCAATGGTAGGTGGGGCGAGCAGGTAGCAAAAAGCTTTTTTATTGGAGCGCCCGACACGCCCACGCATTTGATGAAGATCGGATAATCCAAAATAGTGGGCCTGATTGATGATGATGGTGTTGGCGTTGGGAATGTCAAGACCCGATTCGATAATGTTTGTCGAAACCAAAATATCGTATTCACCTTCTATAAAACGCATCATTACTTTTTCCAGGCGATGTCCTTCCATTTGACCGTGAGCAACACCGACCCTTGCATCCGGAACCAGCTTGATAATAAGGTTAGCGATTTCCTCAATGTCTTTTACCCGATTGTGGACAAAGAAAACCTGACCACCTCGTTTTAATTCAAAAACTATCGCATCCCGGATAATATCTTTATTAAAGGTGTGGATCTCAGTCGTGACAGGTTGCCTGTTTGGAGGAGGTGTTGCTATTACGCAAAGATCTCTCGCTCCCATTAATGAAAAGTGCAATGTACGCGGAATGGGCGTAGCAGTTAATGTCAGCACATCCACATTGACCCGCATTTCTTTTAACCGGTCTTTTACCCGAACGCCAAATTTTTGCTCTTCATCGACAATCAGCAAGCCAAGATCTTTGAATTTGATATCCTTATTTATAATTCGGTGCGTTCCAATCAATATATCGATCTGTCTTTCATTTACCTTCTTTATAATTTCCCGCGATTGCTTTGCAGACCGAAAGCGGTTTAAATAGTCCACGGAGACAGGGAAATTTTTTAACCTTTCGCTGAAAGTGCGGTGGTGTTGCATGGCCAGGATAGTTGTTGGTACCAATATAGCTACCTGCTTATTATCGGCAACAGCTTTAAATGCAGCACGGATAGCGACTTCTGTTTTGCCAAATCCCACATCCCCACAAACCAACCTATCCATTGGATGAGATTGTTCCATATCTGCTTTTACATCTTCTGTAGCCTTTGCCTGGTCGGGAGTATCCTCGTAAATAAATGATGTTTCCAATTCAGCCTGAAGGAAGCTGTCTCTTGTAAAGGCAAATCCTGGAGCAGTTTTTCTTTTTGCGTAAAGCTGAATTAGATCTTTAGCGATGTCTTTTACTTTTTTCTTGGTATCCCGTTTTTTGTTTTCCCATTCCTGAGACCCAAGTTTGCTGATGTTAGGCGGGACACCTTCCTTTCCTGAATATTTGGAAATTTTATGAAGTGACTGAACACTTACGTAAAGCAAATCATCATCTTTATAAATAATCCTAAGCGCTTCCTGACGATTTCCGTTGACTTCAATTTTTTCCAGTCCGGCAAATCGACCTATTCCATAATCGATATGAGTGACATAATCTCCTGGATTGAGAGCCTTCAATTCCTTTAAAGTAAGAGCTTTGGATTTGGTATATTTTGTTTTGGTCTGGTAACGATGGAATTTTTCAAAGAGCTGATGTGCCGTGTAGCAGGCAAGTTTTTGCTCTTCGTCAATAAACCCTCCACGAAAGGAAGCATTGAGTTCATGAATTTTAAGACCTGGATTGATTTCTTCAAAGATACTATGAAGCTTATCCAGCTGTTGCTGAGATTCAGAAACAAAGATGTTCGTTATTCCATGCTCTTTGTTTTGCTCCAGGTTTTCATTAAGTATGTCAAAGTTTTTGTTAAATGAAGGCTGAGGCTTCGACCTGAAAGAAATGGCTTTACTTTCTTTCAGGTAAAATTTATTTCCAAATTCTATTATCGGGTAATTTCTTAGCTGATTAAATAATTCGCTTACTGAAACAAAAAGTTGCCCCGGCGAGAGCACAACCTTTGTTTGAGCAGATTCTTTAAGAACCATGTCAAAATTTTCCGTCGCTAACTGGAAATATTTATCCACCACGTCAGTGGTTAATTCGTAATCCTTGATCCAGACCTTCGTATTGTTTGGAAGGAATTCGAGGATCGATTGCCTTTCTTCTTCCCACAGGCTTGTTTGAACATTTGGAATGATGTTGATATTTTTCAGCTTTGCAACCGATAGTTGATTATCCGGATGGAAGGTCCGGATGCCATCCACCTCGTTTCCGAAAAGTTCTATCCGAAAAGGTAATTCGTTTCCAAATGAAAAAATATCTACAATCCCTCCTCGTATGGCAAACTGTCCTGCTTCAAAAACAAAATCTGTTTTCTCGAAATCATATTCAATTAAAAATTCGGTCAAAAAATCCAGGTCCAGCTCATCTTCAAGTTTAATGGTATACGTATTTTTATTAAGGGATTTTTTATTAATGACTTTCTCTGTCAATGCATCAGGATAGGTAACAATCAGCTCTCCACTGCTGCTTTTATGATTGATGCGATTCAGGATTTCCGTCCTTTGAAGGATGTTGGCATTTTCAATCTCCTCCAATTGATATGGTTTTTTGTATGAGGTAGGGAAGAACAAAACTTCCTTTTCACCCATCAGGCTTTGCAAATCATTATGAAAGTACGCCGCTTCTTCGCGATCATTTAAAATAAAGAAAGAGGTTTGATGGTTTAGCTGATGAATTGCAGCAGAAATGATAGCATCCAAACTACCGGCCAGGGATTTCAGTTGAATAACCGTATGTTCATTTTTTTTGATGAACTCAGCTATAGACTGAACAATCGGGTCGTTCAGATAAAATTTTATGAAATCCTGACGTTTCAATTTGTATGGAGTATTAAAATGGCGACAAAAATAATAAATTGATGATTTGTCTTAAGTTTTATAGAATTAAATTATCAATACTTATTGCGGTTTCGTATATTTTTGTATAAAAGCAATCAAACGCAATGTCAACTAGAAAAACCACACTCATAAGGAGGAATTACTATCTAAGCGAGATAGAAAAAATTCATCCATTTAAAAGTATTGTTCTCCTTTTCAACGTGATCAGTACAATTATTCTTTGTTTCCTGGTATTTAACTTCGAAATCAAATATGCTTCTGCTGAAGCACAGACAGTCGAATTTCACCTTCCCGATGTATTTTTTATCGGAACGCTCATTCTTTTTTCAACACTTTTAATCTCCAATAAGCAAATTCAACTATACAGACAGGAAAATGTTAAAAAGCTTAAATCAAATTATTATCTGCAATTATTTGTAAGCTCTATTTTTATTGTCATCCAGATGTTTGCTGTTTATCAATTTCAGCTTAAGTACGGAACATCATTGTCAGATAATTTCAACTCCTTTTTTATTTTAATGACGAGCTTTCATTTGGTTTATATGATCCTGGCAATTGTCCTGACCATTTTAATATTATTCAGATTAGTGAATGTGATGGAGGATCCGATCAAAACATTGGTATATGAAACCAATCCATTTGAAAGGTTGTTAATAGAGATCAAGCAAATTCTCTGGAATTTTCAAGCGGGATTATGGGTGGTAATTTTCCTCTACTTCCTGGTGAGATTCTAATTTGAATATTTCTTGAATATTTCCTCCATTTCGTCCTTGTGCATCAGGTGCGCAGGACTGACCACCGTTTTTCTCAAAACTTCTGTGATGGCATTGTAATTCAACCCCATTCTTACACCTAATTCAAAGCAAAAGTTGATTTCTTCCCTGTGGATCATTTTGTCTATCCCGATCAAAAGGATCAATCTATGAAATTGCTCGATCACCTGGTTTTCAAATTTAGGTGTTGAAAACTTGATATTGATTTCACCTGTTTTAAGTCTATCAATATCAGTGCGGTCCACACCTAATCTATCTGCTACCGAATTGATGAAATTCATTTCCATGTGGGATTCGTCGCCATCTACCCGAGACAATCGGATCAGGTCTTTTATATGGCTCAGCTTTTCCTGATATTGAGGGTCCATTACTTCCATAGATTTAGTAAAAAAGTTGGACAAAAATAATTAAAAATAAATTGTTGTATGGTCAATAAATTATAAAATGCGCCAGATGTATTATAATGCCAGCATATGAAACAAATTCACAGTCAAGAGGTCATAGAAAAATTAAGGTTATTGCCACATCCCGAAGGGGGTTATTATAAGGAATTGTATAGATCTCATGAAGAAATTGATGCCGTTCATTTACCTACCAGGTATGGCGGAAACCGGTCATTTTACACATCCATTTATTTTCTGCTCACTAAAGATGATATCTCAAAATTTCATAAGATCCAATCAGATGAGATCTGGCATTTTTACATGGGTGACCCCCTGGAATTGTATGTAATAAACAGGGAGGGAAAATTGACTATACAAAAATTAGGTCTGGATTTAAATAATGACGAAAAGCCGCAGATTATGATCAAGAAAGATTGCTGGTTTGCAGCTAAAATTTCAGGAGAGGATTATACTTTGGTGGGATGCAGCGTTTCTCCGGGGTTTGATTTTAATGATTTTATGCTCGCTAAACGCGAAAAGCTGGTAGATGAATATCCTCATTTAAGAACCATAATTGAGGAATTTACATAAAAAAAGGGTCCGAAGACCCTTCTTTTTTACAACCTTAGATTAGCGATTAATTCCACCTATATTGGTGATATTGGCGATTTTATTTTGTAAGTCAGAGACATCAGCATGGTTATCTTCATTTTTTGCCATGTTCATAGCTTTGACATAAAACTTTACTGCATCATCAGGTAATCTGTTTGCCATGTAGTAATCTCCCTTTATGGTCAGATTATAAACCGTTGGCTTGATCTCAATGGATTTCTCAATCCATTCATGGGCTTCTTTTAAATTCTTGTTTTTGCGAATCAGTTTGTCCGCACTTTTCGCTAATGTGTGCCAATCATCCGGGCTGGCATTTTCTACCGCCTCCCTCGCTTTTTCAACAGCTTTATCTGCAAAAGCGTTTGCATAGTTAAAGGTTGCCACAGATAAAAGTAAGGCAAAAGTAAAAGTCAGTAACTTTTTAAAATTTGAAGTTTTCATGATAATAAAATATTTAGGTGATCGAAATTTTATTGTTTTGGTAGATGCTATAGTTGTGCCAATTTCTGTTTTTTGTTGTTTGAATGTGTTTAAAAGGGGTTTATCTGTTCGGCTTTCGTTTTTGTTGTTCGATTTTTAAACAAGTTTTGTATCAAAACCGAACAGATAACTTTCAATTCCTTCTTTCGTAATTGTGGCTTTTACTTTTGATTATCCATCATTGTTTTAGCTTTTTGGATTCTTACCTGAATCGCCTCCGCTACCAATTCATTTTGTCCGTGTCCATTTTTTGCCATCGCTTGTAGATAATAATGAATGGCTTTTTCAGGCATTTCGTTTCTGTAGTAATAATCTCCCATTACAGTGAGATTGGTAGGATTTGCATCAATCTCAATGGATCTGTTAATCCATTCTAACGCCTCCTCTGTATTGATTTTTTTTCGAAAGCATTTATCTGCATTATAAGAAAGCGTTTTCCAATCGTTGGGATCAGCATTTTCAACAGCTTCCCTTGATTTTTCAACGGTTTTGTCATCAGCAGAATTGGCGTACAACTGAACAGATGCCGTCAGCATAATACCCATCACGATGGCGGCTAATTTTTTAATTGAGGTTTGCATAACTTTAAAATTTTTGGTTGGAAAATTTAATTTCGATTGGAATCTCACTCTTCTAGGTTTGTGCCAAAAAACATAATTGACTGATTTTCAACAATATAAAATCTAAAAGGGATATTTTTGATTGAAGGATATGTCCAAAAATGTTACAGCAATTTTTTAAAAAGCGGACAGCGGCATATTGCAAGGGGTTTCAAAAATTATTTCAACGGTCTAAAAAACGTGATGGATATAGAAAATCAACATTTAGTGTAATCTCAAACCTTTGGATGTCCCTGTACGTTAATTCAAGTACGATTTTTTACCTGATCATTCCAGCCTTGGGAATTTTTATTCATTTAAACTTCATAAAATATGAGCGCATTTGGTATGATCGATGCAATGAAGAAATCCTATGAACAAAACAGGGCTCTTCTTAAAAGAAAAAGTACATTTGAAATTCTGAAAGAACGTGGTTTTAAAACCAACAATAAAAAGTTAATAATCAAAAAAGCTTCTCCAGAGTGTATTTCTCGATTAAGAGAAAAGTTACAAGCTGAGAATAGGAGAAATTTAAAAAAAAGGCTTTTCGTTTTATTTCTGATAACATTGATGGTAGTAATTCCAGTTGTTTACTACTTTTTTATTTATCAGGTTAATTAATCATTCCTCCTCTCTCGTAAAAGGAACAAACCGGACAGGGAATTTTTTCAAAACTTTGATATCATCCTTTTGTTTTTCCAACAAAATAAGATGTTGGATACCATGAACGCTACCAACGGGGATGATCATTTTTCCCCCAACATTGAGTTGATCGATGAGTGGTTGCGGAATTTTTTCAGGCGCGGCAGTTACAAGAACGGCATCGTATGGGGCATGGTCTTCCCAACCATGATAGCCATCGCCAATCATGACTTCCACATTGTTGTATTCCAGTTCATCCAATATGTTTTTTGCGCGGAGACCAAGATCGGGTATGATCTCAATGGTATAGACTTTCTGAACTATTTCAGCTAAAACAGCCGCCTGGTATCCTGACCCGGTGCCAATTTCCAAAACTTTGTCTGTTGGTTGTGGGTTGATAATCTCTGTCATGTACGCCACGATGTAAGGCTGGGAAATTGTCTGTTCCAATCCAATCGGCAGGGCATTGTCATCATAGGCGTGTTCCTGGTAGTTGGAAGGCACAAACATATGCCTCGGAACTTTTTTCATTGCCGACAAAACTTCCTTGTTAGTTATACCTCTAGATTGAATTTGATCTTCTACCATTTTGCGTCTCTGATATGAATAAGGATCATTTTGAAGGGAAAGGAATAGAAGGAATCCTACAACAAACATGATTTTCATAACAAATGCCCTTTTAGTATTCTACGTGTAAAATCTTATGTGCGCTGTGGTATGAAAAGAAATTATCAAAAGGTTGATATATTTGGTTTTACACAGTGCAATAATTATTTTTCATTATGGAGACAGGTTCGTTTAAAGAATATTTCCACATCGTATTAATCATTCTAACCATTCCTGTTTATTGGTTGGTCAATTTATTGCTTAGGAAGCTAAAACTTCAATCACCTAAATGGAGAGCGGTCATTGCTTTTTTCATTACCATGTTTCTCATTATTGTCATTGGTTTCGCGGTGGTTTTGAAGGAATTTATTCTTTTTCACAGCATTCCGGGTGGATAATCGTCCGTTACATTTCAGGCAATTCTACACTACTCAAAAATTTTTTTCACTCCGTTGTAATGAATTTTCCCTGGCTTCGTCATTGAACTGAAAATGGATTACCAGGTTATAAATCAACGGTTGACAGCCATCAAAAATAAATTGTTCAGGGTGGCTTTGACCATGTTGAAGAACGAGGAGGAGGCTAAGGATGCGGTTCAGGACACCTACTTAAAAATCTGGTCCCAAAAGGAAAAACTAAATGAACTGGAAATGCCGGAAGCTTTTGCCATGCGTATGTTGAAAAACCTTTGTATTGACAGGTTAAGGGTGAATCAAAAAAGAAGAATGGTCAACATGGAAGAGCAAACAGACCTGAGTGAGAATATTACTCCCTTTCAAACGGTTTCATTTGATAATCTGAAAGACCTGATGATAAAATTATTTCAAACATTGCCCGACCAACAAAGAATGGTCATTCACCTGAGGGACATTGAGCATTGTACCTATGAAGAAATACAGGAAGTTACAGGTTTGACGATCAATAACATCAGGGTAGTGCTGTCGCGGGCCAGAAAAAGTGTCCGGGCGAATTACCAGAAAATTAAGAATTATGAAAACAGAGGAAATTAAAAGGCTGATCGAAAAATATTACGAAGGGGAGACTTCTCTGGAAGAGGAGAAAACCCTGAGAGAATATTTTTCTAATAAAAAAAATAAACAAACAGATCCTGAATTTGCCGAGCTGATTAGCATGTTTAGCGAATACGAGTCACTAAATATGGAGGAGGAAATACCTATCCCCAGAGAGCCGAAGGTAAGGAAAATAAATTCTGTACCTTGGTATTACTCGGCAGCTGCAGCCATTGTTTTATTGATGGTTGGATTTTTTATCGGTGATAAAATGAATAATTCCGATCAGCAAATTTCAGAACTGAACAATGAAATACAACAGATTAAAAGCATGATGAGCTACAACAAGGTGGCTTACCTAACGCCAAGCGAAAGGATCCAGGTGACCTATGAAGTCAGGGAAATGGATTCCATTGATCTTGAGACCATGACGATTCTGATTGACCTGATGCAATTTGACGAAAATACCAATGTCCGCCTTTCTGCAACTGAAGCATTGATCAAATTCAATCAGAATGATCTGGTGCGCGAATCATTTTTGCGAGCGCTTAAAAAAGAAACGGACCCTGTAATTCAGGTAAAGCTGATCGACGCAATCGTGAAAAGCAAAGAAGCTTCAGCCATTCCTGAATTACAGAAAATAGTGGATTCAGAAGAACAAAACCCAGCTGTTCAGCAAAGAGCGGCTTACGGAATAACACAATTGATTTAGATTTTTAAAAATAAGGAAATGAAAACGTTAATAGCAGGATTACTGATTTTAGTAGCGCCTTGCGCGATGGCTCAAAAAACTTTTAAAACGGAATTTTCCAATTCTGAAAGTAGCACAATTGAAATAGCAATAAGCCTTGACAATATTACGATAGTTGGTGGTACCGGAAATGAGATTATTATTGAAAGTATTGGGGAAAACAAATCTAAAAATGTTTTGCCCCCAGTTCCTGATGTTCCAAAGATCGATGAGAACAAAGAAATGCCAGATCGGGCAAAAGGCTTAAAGCAAATCAACCCATCTGGTAAGGATAATTCAGGAGTTGGGGTTTACATTGAAAAGCAAAATAACTTCGCCCGCTTATCGCAAAGCCCGAATTTGTTGAGTGACCATTATAAAATTACCATTCCGAACAAGGTGAAATTGAACATCAATGATATGCACCCTTATGCAGGGATGTCGAAATTCAATTATTTGATTTCCAACCTGGAAAATGAAATTACAGTCACATCCATTAATTCAAACTTTAAAATTGAAAATATCAAGGGACCACTTGTTTTAAATGCTACAAATGGAAGCGCTGAAGTCAAATACAGTGAGGTGAAAACCTCGAAACCCATTTCCATCGTGACAGTAAATGGCTATGTAGACCTGACACTTCCGGCATCTTTGAAAGCTGATATGCAGCTGCAGTCTATGAACGGAGAGGCATATACTGATTTCGATATCAAGGAAGAATCCAGTGCGCCGGATATGAATTTACCAGGAATGAACATGTTTATCATGGAAGGGAAAATAAATGGCGGAGGATCATTAAAAATAAATATTCATTCAATTAATGGAGATATCTATTTACGGAAGAAAAGTCAGTAGATAGAGTTGAAAAAACCAGTGTCTTCCTGAACTTGTTTCAGGATCTTTTTATAGTGGTACCGATGCTGAAATAAGTTCAGGAACACTGAATGGGGCTTTTGTAAAAGTATTTTTCGCCGTAACCTACCCGGAATAACATGGTAGGTAAAATTGAAAAGAGCTTCCGTAGTTAGGTTTGCTGATGACCTGGATATGCGTGTTATGCAATTCCATAATTTTCTTGACGATAGCCAGGCCTAATCCGGCACTTTCCTGTGGCTGTCCACTTTCAGAAGATTGTCTATACCGTTCGAAAATGTAGCTTTGATCACTTTCTTTAATTCCGGGTCCGGTATCGGTCACGATTACCTGCACAGAATTTTCAAAAGGAGTGGTTTTGATGGTAACTTTTCCTTTTTCGGGAGTATACTTCAACGCATTGTCCATCAGGTTTTGAATGGCTCTTTCGACGAGACTGATGTCGGCGAAAACCAACGGGAGGTTTTTATCGGCAAACAAATCAATTGTAATATTTTTTTTATTAGCCAAAACCTGGTAATTGGAAATCAGATCAAGGATCAGGTCGGTTAATGAAAACGGCTCTTTTTTAGGTTCTACCTGTTTGGCTTCCAACTTGGAATACTCGAATAATTGAGAAACCATTTTGGAAAGCTTTTCCGAACTTTCCTGAATGATCTCAAGGTATTTCTCTTTTTCTTCTTCGTTTAATGAGCCCTTTTTCATTTGCAAAGTCTCAACATATCCTTTTAGAATAGATAAAGGAGTGCGCAAATCATGGGAAACATTGGCAATAAGCTCCCGACGGAGGGTATCCACAGATTTGATCTCATCCATGTTCCTCACAATGGTATCCGCCATGTCATTGAAAGAATATGCAAGTTCCGACAGATCAGAGCGCTGAGGGTTATTGATTCGGATATTCAGATCGCCTTCCCTGAAGCGCTTCACGGTATGAATAATCTGGCGAAGATTTTTCGTCAAGAACCAGATACTGATCAGCCCGATTATTAAAACAAAAATGGCTGTAAGAATGGATGTGCCAATTCCCAATTTCATGGAGTAGCTGGAAAAAAGGGATGCTGTGACATTCTGAAAGTTTTGCCCGGCCAGAATGATGTAAATATATCCCTGATGGTCCTGATGGTCGAATTTTGCTGCGGAAAATATTTTTTGATTGGAAGGATCGAGTGGATCATCACCCAGGATGTGAATATTACCATCACTTTCAATAAATTCATTGATGGGGTTTAGATCTACCTTTTTTGCCGGCTCGTTGGGGTTGTCGTGGTTCAGCACAACAGAGTAAAGAACGGATCCGCTTTCATCCAAAAGATAAACTTCGATGCTTTGATTCACCGCCATCATATCATGCATCAGGTCTCCGAAAAATTCCTTATTGACACTGCCATCCTGGAGGAAAGGAGAGGAATTCTGGAATTTTTCTTCGATCAGGTGATTGGCAATGTTGGCATTGAGCTTTTGAGATGTTTCTTCGAAATATTTATTGGTATAATAAATCGTAGTAATTGTGTAAGACGCTCCCATCAAAAGTACGAGCAGAAAAAATGTAATGGCCAGTTTGGTGATCAGTTTGTTGGAAAGGGTTTTCTCATTTTTCATATCAGTCAAGCTCTTCATTAAACTTATATCCGACACCCCATGTCGTAATAATGTACTTTGGATTGGTCATATCGGGTTCTATTTTGGCGCGAAGCCGGTTAATGTGCGAATTCACCGTATGTTCATACCCGTCAAAGTCGTATCCCCAAATCAATTTAAGCAGATCAGAGCGGGTATAGCTTTTGCCCGGATGGGAGGCCATTAATGTCAAAAGTTCAAATTCTTTCGGTGATAATTCGACCCTTTCGTCTCCCACCAGCACTTTTCTTTTTTCAATGTCAATCGAAAGGTCATTGAATTGAATAAATGATTCTGTCTGATGGTTCATGCTTTCACGGATCATCTTTGTTCGCCTGAAAATGGCTTTTACACGAGCAATGAATTCACGGACGCTGAATGGCTTAGTGATGTAATCATCAGCTCCCAACTCGAGACCAAGTATCCGGTCGATCTCCTCTGATTTAGCTGTGAGCATGATTATGGGGGTGTTTTTTTGTGCCCGTACTTTTCCGCAGATCTCAATTCCATCCATCGTTGGAAGAGAGATATCCAGTATAATCAGATCAGGATTTTCCCCCAAAGCGATATCAAGTCCGATTTTTCCATCATAAGCTTTCATCACTTCACATTCCAGATCTCTAAGGTGTATTTCCAGGAGATTGACGATTTCCTGGTCATCTTCGATGACGAGTACTTTTTTCATTGATCAGTAAATCAAGCTAAAACATATCACAAAATGATCACAGCCACATTACAAAAGTGTGGGCTTTGAATAAATAAAAAACCCTCCTGTGTTGCTCAGAAGGGTTTTTGTCATAAATTTCTTTTATTCTATGCTTAGGGGGACTTCCATGTACTCCCAGATGAGGGAAACTTGCCCATCGGAAATCTCATAAACCAGTCGTTCTTGCAGGGCATCCTTTTTCACCGGGGTAACATCGACTCTCAGAGCATCTTCCTTTTGATCATAGTTGTAAGCCCCCCATTGATTGGGAACTTTATTAAAGATAACGGTCCAGTCTTTTCCCTCACGCGGTATGACAAAAAGACTATACTTACCAGCAGGAAGGGATTTTCCTTCAACCTTTATGTCCTTATCCGTTTCAAAGGTTGTTGCTTCGTTGGCTCCTGCCCTCCATACTTTATCGTAGGCTTCAAGTCCCCCCCAGATCTCACGACCTTTCACCGCAGGACTGCTGTAATTGATGTTTATATGGGCACCATTAATTTCCCCGTTAGCTTCTGCGGGAGGACTTGGTTTGTCCTGACTTTGGGCAGAAAATGTAATTGATAATCCTAATATAAGTGCGAACACAAAAGGATTGTTAGTTAGCATTTTTTTCATAGTGATTTGATGGTTTTAGTAATTGAATGAATTATTTCTTTAGCAATTTAACGGATGTCCCGAATTGATTTGTCATTTTCTATTCATTTTAAGGAATTACTTTGGAACATATTTATTTCGGTACCATTTAAAAAAATTGGAAATATGACCTAACAATTCGTTTTCACTTGGGATCTTTTCAGGAAGGGTTTCTTCTTTATAAATTTCAAATCCCCGGGACAGATAGTTTTTAAGTGCTGCTTCTGAATCTTTAGAGCATGTGTGCACCCATAGCCTTTTTGTTGATTCCTCCCAGGCAATCTTAATAGCGTGAGACAACAGCATTCCTCCCAATCCGGTACCATAGTAATCCGGCAATAATCCAAAAAACTTGATTTCGACCTGATCATTTTCCTGGTATTCTAATTCGCAATATCCAATTATTTCTTTCCCTTTCATTCCAAGAAAAAGGCGGGAATTATCATTGTCAAGATATTTTTGCCAATCACCTTCACTCCATTTCATTCGACTGTACCAACTCCATGGCAGACCGACACCAGTAAAAAGAATAAAGTTTAGAAAAGCAGTGTTTTCAATTTCGATCATATTTAGCATTTCTTCAAACCCCGATTTGGGTTGAAAATTTGCTTTATTTTTCATTTCCAGGTAAGTGGTCGTCACATTTGCAGTCATTAGAGGAAAGTTTAAAGCAAAATTAGTCTTTATATTCAGCGTCGTAACCCTCCAAGGGTTCTGAATGATCGATTAAAGATCGGGTTAAATTAATCCGTCATCCACATACAATTTAACTCCTTTCGCTACCATTTCCTCGATTTCATTTTCCAACTCCGGACTGAGGTTTTTGATGTGAAAACAACTTTTTCCTTTCAGGCATTTCCTCAATTCGGGCGAGATATTTTCAAATGCAGTTGGGTGAGTATAAATGGGGAAATAATACAATCGCGTATCCTTCGGTTTGGGAACAACGCTGCCAAAATAGTAGCCATCCACTTTTTGTTTACCCTGCATCCCTTCTTTCGTTCCGGTCAATTCAAAAGTCGCTTCATTGTCTTTGTTGACTTTGAGAGGCGGAATGAACTTTTTAAAAATTTCTTGTAAAGTGATTTGAATTTCCCTGAGATCGGTTTTCATGGTGCAGTAAAGTATTTTCTGCACTAAAAAACTAAAATTCCAGCACTTTTTGAACAGGTTTTCCGGAATGGACCTTCTCTAATTCGAGCAACCACTTTTTTCTCGGAATGCCTCCTGCATAACCTGTCAAATCCCCGTTTTCACCGATCACACGGTGACATGGGATGACGATTGCCACCCGGTTGTGGCCATTTGCCGATGCAACGGCCCGAACCGCACTGGGTTTGCCGAGAAAAATAGCTTGTTGTTTATAGGACCTTGTTTCTCCGTAGGGAATTTCCTGTAAAATTTTCCAAACGGATTGCTGAAATTCACTACCCGGTGTATCGAGGGAAACATCAAAGCTTTTTCTTTTTCCATCGAAATATTCTTTTAATTCCTTTTGAAGCTGATCCAGATGAGGGTTTTCACCCGGAAGGATAACAGCATTCAGCCTTTTTCTCAGGTCGTTGAATTCTGTTTCCAGCATTTTGCGATTGGTGAATTCACACAGACACACACCCTTTTGAGTAGCGCAGGCAAACATAGGCCCCAGCGTTGTGGTAAAGCGTGTGATGTGGATGATGTTTTTATTTTTTGATTTGGAAGGCGCTTCGCCAAAAATGGAGGAAAACCGGTCATTGAAACCACTGAGCGAATCATATCCGCTATCAAAGGCTGCTTCCGTTACAGACTCACCCTGGTTAATTTTTTGAAAAGCGTGATTGATCCGCAACATTCTTTGGTATCCGTGAAAGGTAATATGGTGATGGGTCTTAAACCACCGCCTGATCTGTGAAGGTTCGATGCCGCGCTTTCTCAAATCGTAATCCTTGATTTTCAGAAAGGGATTCTCGTTCAATTCAGCCAAAATATTTTTTATATAGCCGGGAGTTTCCTCAGAATCCAGCATGGGTTTGCAGACTTTGCATGGACGATAGCCGTTTTGCAAAGCTTCGTCAGTCGAACTATAAAATTCGACATTTTCGGGTTTGGGTTTTCTGGCCGTACAAACCGGACGACAGAAAATGCCGGTTGTTTTAACTGCTGTAATAAACACCCCTTCATAACCCGGGTCTTTTCTGACGATGGCATCGTATTTTTCCTGGAATGATAGCGACTTGTTCATGGATCTGAATTTTTATTTCAAAGGTATTTATTGTCGTGTGAAACAGCTACCGAAAAATGAACAAGGAATTTTGGAATTGAAAACACCCTATTTAAAAATAACCAAATTCCCTAAACCACTCAACCGACTCTCTATAGGCTTCTTTCACGGAAGATTTTGTGTAACCGAGCTCTTTAATAGTCCAGGAATTGTCCGCACATTTTCCACTTGTTAATAAACGAATGGAATGGTAATTAAACCTGGGCATGACATCAGGAAAATATTTTCGTTCCACCCAATCCTTTACGATCGCAACATTTTGAAGTAATTTATTGGGGATTTTCATTGTGGGCATCGGCACCCCAGTCAATTCTTGCAGCCACTCCAGCGTTTGAAGGATGGTTAATTGTTCGCCAGTTAATAAATACCTTTTTCCAATCTCACCTTTTTCCATGGCCAGAATATGACCTTGCACGACATCCTTGTAAGAGACAAAATCGAATGCGCCATCGACATATCCCCTCATTTTCTTTTTGGCAAAATCAATGATTGTTTTTCCTAGAAGGGATGGCCTGAAATCCCATGGGCCAACGATGCCGCTTGGGTTCACAATAACAGCTGGCAATCCATTAGCAATTTCACGGTAAACTTCCAGTTCTGCAAAAGTCTTTGAAATTTCATAGTCCGTTGTCAATTCGTATGGACTAACTGTCCATTTTTCCGTGGAAGGTCCATTAGGATTGATCCCAATGGCGCCAAATGAACTGCAATGAACAACTTTTTGAACGCCTTCTTTTCGACATGCTTGCATCAACCTACGGGTACCCAGAACATTGGTGTCGTACAATATTCCCTTATCACCACTTCGAATGCTGACAAAAGCCGCTAAGTGATAGACTTTTCCACAACCTTGTACTGCCTTTTCAATGGATTTTTCATCGCCCAGTTCACCAAATGACTTCTCTACATCAAGTCCTTCGAGTTCTTTTTTCCCGCTTTCAGGCCTCAGAAAGACCCGTACTTTTTCGCCACGATCTAAAAGTTCGCGAACCAGGTTGCAGCCAAGATGACCTGTGGCACCCGTTACAAGTGTTGTCATGCAAGCACCTTACCGTTTTCATTTACTTTTGCACGGTGCATATCAAGATCAGCCTTTGTGACACCGCAACCGTGAAAAATAAATTTTTTCTTTTCGTCTTTCTGGCGGACTTCCCTGTCAACCTCACTTTGAAGGTATTGATCCCATTTTTCCAGGCTCATCTTTTGAAACTCGCTAACAATCGGGTTGAATTCGTAGTGGTGTTCGTCCGGATGTTTTTCATGGGCGACCTGTTCTTCATTGAGCGCCCACAAATCCTGGTTTAAAAGAGGAATTACATAAAATTTATTGATCAATTTTAAGAGCGGCCAGCGAACAGACTGAGGGATCTGTACTCTTATGAGGGGGATCTCTAACGCTCCAAAAAGAAAGACAAAAAAGCAGCGGGTAGTTTTTTCATCGATGGGCACCATGAACAGCCAGTGCAAATATTTATCGGCAATATTAGAAGCCTGGTAAGGGTATTGATACCATAAGGTCATGTTGTCAAACTCCTTTCCTTGTTTTTCACCGGCAACTTTGACGACCTGGCTTTGGCTCAGGTCAGTGTCGTATTCCATGGTTATCGTATCTTCTTGTCGATAGTAATCACGAAGATGAGGATCTGTAAATGGCCTGTAGTCCCTGTGAAGAAACGCATGGTTAAAATCACAGACATTCTCAAGGATCATGGAAAAATGTGCGTCGATGGTTATGTCAATCGGGATGAATTTCCAGGGCTTTTTTTGATCCAATTGTGGAATAGAGGGCAAAGGAACTTTATCAGCCATTTCAGGGTCACCGGGAAAAACCCAGATAAACCCATATTTTTCCTGGACAGGATAATAATTGATCATGATATTGGGCAGCTTGTCTTTCTTGCCGGTGCCAATTTCATGTGAGATCTGGATACATTTTCCACAGCCGTCGTAAGTCCACCCGTGATATTGACAAATAAGATTATTTCCGTTTACCACTCCGGAGGTAAGTCGGATCTGCCGGTGGGCACATCGGTTTTCCAGTGCCCGGACTTTTCCATCTTCTCCCCTGAACAATGCGATCGAGCTTTTCCAGAATTTAGCTTCAATGGATTTTCCTTTTTTCAGGTTTTTGCTTAGCTCCATAGCATACCAGTAGTTACCGCTCTGGCCTACTTTGCGTACCTGTTCTCTTCGTGATTCTTTGCGCTCTTTTTGGGTAATCATAATTTAGTGCGGATTGTTGTTTTCAGGTTTAGTTAAGTAATTAAGCGAATCAAGTTATAAAATATCGTTATTTCCTGCAATCAATTGTAACTTTAGAAAGTGAAAGAATGTTCGATTATTCCTTAAACGGGAATTTGCTTCCATTTAACCAAGGACAGATAATATTTTTTTTATTTTTTCTTCATCGGGTACAAACTCATTGCCCATCTGAAATGACAAAACACTATCACTTTTCTTTCTGGCAGTAAAATGCAAGGCGTCAACATTGCATTCCTTTAATTCAACAGCATTTGATGCATCTACCCCGCTGCCAGCCATAATCTGAATTTGACGATTGGATACCTTAACAAGCTCTTTAATTAAATCCTTTCCCTCGATTGCTTTCGGCTTTTGTCCGGAGGTCAATAACCGATTAAACCCCAGTTCGATCAATGATTTTAACCCGGTTATTGGGTCGTGGATAAAATCAAATGCCCGGTGAAAGGTCGTTTCAAGTCCCAGGGATTTTGCAATGGTAATTAAAAGTTCATTACTTGGCCGGTCAATAGTATTATCTCCATTTAAGATCCCAAAAACAACTCCTGAGGCACCTAAGCTTGCACACTTTTCTATATCAGCTTTCATGATTTCAAGCTCATTTTTGGAATAGTCAAAACTTCCTCCTCTTGGTCGGATCATGATGTGTGTTTCGATATTCCTGATTGCTGCGCAGGCCTTAATTAATCCGTAACTTGGAGTTAAGCCACCAATTTCAAGTGCAGAGCAAAGCTCAACCCTGTTAAAACCGAAATCTCTGGCAACTTTGGCTTCATCAACGCTGTCAATGCACAATTCAAGTTTCATGAATTATTGTTTGTGTCTGTATTTGGAATCAATCAATTTTTCTTTGTTGGAAGTATGGAGCGCAAAATTAAAGCCATTATGAATGCTGTAGCTACCATATTGTCCATTTTTGTCAAGCGCCAGAAACCCAACCTGAAGGTTTTCTACACTATCGTGTTTTCTGATAATGCGATCCACAGCTTCCTTGCAAGCCTCTTCAGGAGTGGCGCCGCTTCTCATCAATTCCACAACAGCCGAACTTCCTGCAATCCTCATTACTGCCTCGCCAAGGCCCGTAGCACAGGCCGCCCCAACTTCGTTATCCACAAAAAGTCCTGCTCCGATAATGGGGGAATCTCCAACCCGGCCATGAATTTTGTAAGCCAATCCACTTGTTGTACAGGCTCCGGCGAGATTACCCAGCGAGTCCAGCGCCAGCATTCCGATTGTATCGTGGTTTTCAATATTGATGACAGGTTGATACTTGGATTTTTTCAGCCATTCCTCCCAATCTTTTTTAGCGCCGTCTGTCAAGAGGTTCTTTTTAGGAAAGCCTTTTTCTATCGCAAACTGATAAGCTCCCTCACCTGCGAGCATAACATGGGGGGTATCTTCCATCACTTTCCTGGCAACGGAAATGGGATTTTCGATATTTTGTAGAAATGCGACAGATCCACATTGATTTTTGTGGTTCATGATACAGGCGTCAAGCGTAACGAAACCATCGCGATCAGGTCTTCCGCCTAATCCCACACTTCCATTAGTTGGATCCGATTCGGTTATTCTGACACCCTGTTCCACGGCATCCAGGGATGTGCCTCCTTTGCCAAGGATTTCCCATGCAGTTTTATTGGCCGGAAGACCATGATTCCAGGTGGAAATGACAATTGGTTTTTCTATCTTTATATCCCGATAAGTTTCCAATTTTTTAGTTTTAAATGCGGATGAAATAATAGTCACCAAACCTCCAATAGCAGAATATTTAATGAATTTTCGTCTGTTGCTCATGCTTTTATTTTACAACTTTAATAAAATCGGATAACTAAGAAAGTTTTTAATTATCCTTTTCAAGGTAATTCTTTAAGATCTCAGCAGCCTGTGGCCAGGCATTTTTTACCGCATCGTAGTACCAATCCCAATCGCCGCCTGTTTGGTATCCGTCCTGACAAATATAAACATCGGAGATACCATTATTTTCTGAAGCTTTGATCATCAATTTCATAGGGCCCAGTATTGCCTTGTCGGGATTTAGGTAAACAAACTTTTCTATTTCAAGTAATTGCACCGGAATATATTCCTTTACAATGCCGGACGAAACATATCCAAAACCTTTTTCGGTGATATCCCAGGCCAGGGTATAATTACCTCCTGGCTTTAGTTCAATCAATGATCTTTCTACACCCCACCATCCTTTAAGCATTTCCGGATTTGTAAACGCAGCTATTACTCTATCAGATGTTACATTAATTTTTATGGTGAGGGCAACTTTTTTTGTCATTATTCAATTGGTAATCTAAACCCAAATACAAGGTACCGGTTGATAAATATAGCTATTAGCAAGATAACAATTAGCGGTATAGAAAGTCTTAAAGCAATCTTGTTTCGTCTTTTGTAAACGACATTATTTGATGTGATCAATTTTCCATAAACCAAAAATAAACTGAATGGCATGGTCAATGTCGGTAAGATGCTTATAAAAAATAACACTGGAAATTGCAGAAGTGTGTTGACGACAATACCCGCGAGTACCGGATACATTATGAGAATTTTAGCCCATTTGATTCTAAGGTTTTTATCATTGTCAATATCCTGAGGAATGAATCTTTCAAAATGGCGATGAAAGTGTAGCAGAAGCAATGTGAAAATACCCAACGCGCCAATAGCAATTACAATCTGCCAGATGAACGGAATTTCAAGTAATTGTAATACTTTTCCTGTATCCCCATTAGAAGCGAACGGTCCGATCATTACGTAGCCAAAAAACACCATCAAACCAGAAAGACCAAGCCATAAAAAAAATAATGACCATACACCGTCTTTAATTCTTCTGTAGAAAAGAAAACAAAAAATTCCCTGGATCAATGAAATAACAGGCCCAGCGAGGGGAATATATAGCTTGCTGACCGGATCTATGTGGATGGTATGCGTTTCCACCATGTTATGATAAAGGGTGGCAGAATTTCCTAAGTAGACTGATGTAATAAAATGTCCGAGTTCATGAATAAGTGTCGTCAATAAAGAAGCAGTAATTCGAATGATGATCGAATTGATCAAAAGGTTTCGTTCTCTCATTGGTAATTGTTGGTTTAACGTTGTCTACCCGCTTGCTATAAAAAAGTTAAAATAATGAAAATCCTCCTTCACGCCAATTTAGCAAGTAGCGCTTCAAATTATCTAATATTTCCAGAATATTCGCATAGGTATCTGATAATTGGCATTTTAAACTAAGAATATTCACGAAAGGCATTAAATCATATCATCTTTTATGATTAAGGAGGGGTCAATTCTATGTTTTCGCCATTCCCGGGGATTTATTTTTGCATCAATATCTTTTTTAAGCTCATCATTGAGTAGTTCTTCCGCTACCTGAAAAATTAATACATCAAAATCTTCTTGCGTGATAACCCTGTCCGTTTTGTACGGAAACATTTTCCTCATGGGAAATCTGTAATTGAGATCAATGCTTAACCTGTAGTAGTCAGTTAAAGGACAATTTGCCTCAGTTTGATCAGGAATGACCAGAACTTCAGGACGATCACTTGCCCACCCGGCAACTAGCCACGGTCGGACAAAAGAATAAACTTCAAGATTTCTTTGGATCAGAACCTTTTCACTTGGAAGCTTTTTTTCTTTTGTCCACCAAATGTTCTCAACATTTTTCATGATCTCATAAGTTTCCGAATAGCTTTCGACAGCTTCAAGCTCGCGCATTGTCAAAGCAATTAATTCGGTCATTGCTTCCTCATAAGGCAAATCACTTTCTAATGCTTTTATGCCCAGTTCAATCCCTAAAATGTTGGAATACATGTCTTCTACAGAAAAACTGGAATATTTTTCTGGCAGAAAGGGAATATACGATGCGCCAAACCAGGTGGCGATTTCATGCCAAAGAGAAAGGTCATAAGCTATTCTTCCGGCGAGTTGTTTCTTATCCCGGTCGCTGAGAAATTCATGCAACTGTATTTGGAGGACTTTTTCACCACCTTCATGCCCAAGCATGATATCCAATGATTCTTCAGGTTCAAAGTTTGATATCAGGGAATACAAATATGCTGTCCAGTCAGCCAGATCCCGCAAATGTCCGAGGTCAATAAATCCACCTCTTTTTGTGTAAATGATGCCATTTCCTTCTTCTTTGCTTCCGAGGTATTTATGGGTTCCGATTCGATCCAGGCTGGTAATCTTGGTTATTTTTTTCCCGGGAATTCCGACCACGCCCAGGTCGTATCCAAACGAACAACAGGTACGAATAATTTTAGGAGGAGGAGAGCTTAAATCTTTTTCAGAAAGGGCAGGAGGTTTTGCCAGGAGATTTAATGATAAAATGGAAAGTGCGATGGGAAATAATTTTTTCACGAATGCACGCAAAAAGTGATGGGAAAGGGACATCTTGTCTTATTGATTCATTAAAAGTTTTTCCACTATATTACGAAAAGGTTAATATTTTCTTATAAACATAATTTGTAGAAAATATGTTGCTTGTAAAACAAAAGAGGCAACCGTTATGGCTGCCTCCGGTTTAAGTTGGATATTGTATAACCTATCCGTTACGGATTCTGCAAAGCATTTTTGAAATATACTCCTTGAGGAGTCGGTTTATAGGTCCAGTCATAAAAAAGCATGGGGGACCAGTTGGGATCAAACACCCATACTACCCAGGAAATTCCTTTTTCTGCACTATATTTTGTAATGGCGTCCCCATATGACTCATCACTTATCACCGGAATATGCGCGCCTCTTTCATCTGCGTGGCAAAACCCAATTTCTGTGAGGATCAGTGGGTATTTCTCTGCAGCAAAGCCCCAGTCGTTCGTCCATTGGTCTTCCCAAGGTTTATTTCTTTTTTGTGGATAGGGGTGACTGACATATGCGATTCCCTCGGCCTCAATCGGATCATCTTTAAGCGGAGTCAGGTCATAAGCCCAGTTCCAGCCTGCCACCAATGGAATGGCTGTAGAGCCATTGGCCCGCACGATGGTGATCATATCCATGACAATTTCTTTCCATTGCGCCCAGGTGCAGGTTCCCAGCTGACCGTTGTAGGTCGTGGGTTCGTTGAACAGTTCAAAAAAAGCAACCGTATTGTTTCCCTGGTAGTGTTTGGACATGGTGCGCCAAAATTCAAAGGTTTCCTTACGAGTGGTTTCATACATCGGGTCCTGGTACATTTCTATGCGTAGATTGCCGATACTGTGCCAGTCAATGATAACATACAGTCCCAATTCAGTTGCCCACTCCACACCTTTATCAAGCAATTCAATGTATTTTTCCTCACCTCTTTTTCTCCATGCTGTAGGATGTACTGGAAACCGGACCACATTTGCACCCCAGTTTTTCATCTCTTCGAGGTAGCTCTTTTCCCATTTCCCCTGGCTTTCTAATTTATCAGGATCGCTTGAGTTCAAGCCACGAAAAATAAATTCGTTTCCGTTTTCACCCACAAATTTATTTCCATTGACACTGATTTTGTTTAAAGCTTGCTCTTGAGAATAGGAAAAAGTAGCAGATAATATAAGAATGAAAGCAATGAATAATTTTTTCATGAATAAAATATTTTAAAAGGAGTTTTGATTGGTTTAAAAATAGCAACCAGATCTTATTGTCTGGAACTTACAAACGGGGGTGCTTTTGAAATGATGATACAATTATAGCAAATTTAAAATAATTACAGTTCTAATAATTTTCACAAAAATTAATTTATCATAGTAAGATTATTAATCTTTGAAGTTCAGACTTTTACCTTCTATTATTTTTCTCATATTATAAATCGCCCAAATAATGAAACGATCAAACCTGTTTTTTGCTTTAGCATTTTTAATTTCAACAACGGCGTTTTCGCAAAACAATCCATTAACAATTCCACTCTGGGAAAATGGTGCGCCTGGTTTTGAACATTTAAAAGACAAGCCCGAGGAAGCCAAGGACTGGTGGGTGAAGAATATTCACAACCCTTCGATTGTGGCATTTTTTCCGCCACCTGAAAAAGCCACTGGAGCAGCTGTCTTAGTCTGCCCAGGCGGAGGGCACCGGGCTCTGGTTTACAATTCCGAGGGTAAAGATGCAGCTGAATATTTAAATAGTTTAGGAATAACTGCCTTTGTTTTGAAATATCGCCTGGCCAGAGAAGAAGGCTCGCCATATGATCTGAATGTCCACCCGCAAGAAGATGCCTATCGTGCCATGCGACTGATCAGAAGCCGGGCGGAAGAGTGGGACATTGATCCCGGTCGGTTGGGAATTCTTGGTTTTTCAGCGGGCGGTGAAGTTGTTGCCTCGATTGCCTATGGTTTGGGAGAAGGAGACCCAAATGCTACCGATCCAATTGAAAGGGAGAATGGAAAACCTTCATTTCAGATATTAATTTATCCCGGTCCTTTGTGGGTTCCTGAAGAGGTTCCATCCGATGCCCCACCTGCATTCATGATTGCAGCGATCAACGACGAATGCTGTGCCCCTCCTGCTGTTGACCTGTTTCAGAAATATTTCAAAGCAGGTCTTTCAGCCGAATGCCATTTTTATTCAGTTGGTGATCATGCATTCAATATGGGTTATAGGACCGAATACCAATCTTTGAAAAACTGGCCTGACCGTATGGCTGACTGGTTGGTTGATAATGGGTGGTTAGAAAATAATCGATCTGACAAGTCAAGTAAATAGGCCTAAATCATTTCTTCATAAACGTTTTGCGTTTTTGCTTAAGAATATTTTTGGAATGTTGTAACTTTTCTATCCCTCTAACATCTTATCCATGAAATGACCTTGGAGACCTTTACTTCTGATGTTTTGCCGCTGAAAAACAAGCTTTATCGCTTTGCGAAAAGTATTCTGGATGACGGAGAACTGGCCAAGGACGTCGTTCAGGAAACCCTGATGAAAATTTGGGAAAAACGACAAGATATGGGTAAAGTTCAAAACCTTGAGGCATGGTGCATGACGATAACACGAAATTTTGCTTTGTCGAAATACCGGTTGAAAGACAATCAAAATGAAGGGTTGGACATGACCAATGAGAGATGGAGTTCGCATTCGAATTCACCCTATCAGTTGCTTGAAAGCAGCGATGTTTTTGAGAAAATTGAAGGGATAGTTTCCGGACTACCATTGAAAATGAAGGAAGTTTTTCAACTAAGGGATGTGGAAGGTTATGCTTACCAGGAGATTTGCGATATCACAGGATATCAACTGTCAGATGTAAAGGTGAGCATTTTAAGAGCGAGAAAGGTCATTCGACAAAACCTCCAAAAAATATACGATTATGAAAGAAATGGATGAATTAAAGAAAAAATACTGGAAGGGTAGGACGGATCGGGATGAAGAGAGGAGCCTTAAAAACAGACCCTTTTCACATGATACTACCCATGTCGAAGACATCTACTTTCAATATCTAAATGAGAAAAAAAATGAGAAAATAAATTTCCCGGATTTTGATGTAGAAATCATTCGGAAAATAAAAGGTCAGCAAGGAGAGCAAAGGTTCATTTCAAAAATAGGATACTGGCGGTTAGCTGCAGCTGTTATCATATTGATTACTGCCGGAATCCTGTTTTTCAATAATCAATCCGGGACGCAGACAAGCGCCCCACCTCCGGAAAATCTTGTCTTGACGGACACATACAATGATCCGGAAAAGGCATTTGAAGAAACCAAAAAGGCTCTGCTATTCATTTCAAACAAGCTCAACAAAGGCACGGAGCTTACTTCCGAATTTGCAAAATTTAGTGAAACCCAGGAAAACCTGAAAAAAGAAAATTAATCATGAAAAAGATATCAGCAATTATTATTGTCCTATTTATCAGTGTGGGTAGCTACGCCCAGAATAACGCGATTGCTCAATTATTTGATCAATATTATGAGGATGAAAATTTCACGAAAGTCTCGGTATCGAGCAAAATGTTCGAGTTATTTACTAAGATCGAACCGGGAGATGAAGACGAAAAGGAAATTTTGGATGCCATCAGCAAACTAAAAGGATTGAAAGTTTTAGCTGCTGACAGCGTTCAGGATTCCAGGAAAATGTTTAATGAAGCTGTTAGTAAAGTTTCATCTAACGGCTATGAGGAATTGATGGAAGTTAAGGATGCCGAAGAGGACATGAAATTCATGATCAAAGAAGACAAGGATGTCATCAATGAGTTGGTCATGATAGTTGGTGGGAAGCGACATTTTGTTTTGATCAGCTTGTACGGAATTATTGATTTAAAAAATATTTCAAAACTTTCAAAAAGCATGAACATCAAAGGCATGGAATACCTCAAAAATGTTGATGGTAAGGATCATAAATAAATTTTGATTAGCGTAATAAGATATATGAAGAACCTGATCATTCTACTATTTGCCCTTCTCATTTTTGGTTGTGATACCCGTGATAGCATCACAAGGTTTAGTGAAGACAATCACATGGATAGGGAATACTACGTTTATCCTTCGACTTTACGAATGATCAACCTGGAACAAAATGAAGATTTCAATGAACTCATTGAAGACCTGGTAAAAGGGCGCTATTTCAGTATTGAAAAAAAAGCTGAAAGTAAGGAGTTAATTGATGGCCTGAGAGCTGATTTAGTCGAAGAAGGTTTTGAAGAAGTCATGACTTTTCATAATAGCAAGGCTGATGCAGGGGTATATATTCTGGATGCAAGAGCGCCGAGAATAGCAGCCATCATCGAATTGGAAAACGAATACAATGTCATTGATGTGGAGGGAATGCTCAATGTGACTAAAATCCCTCAGCTATTGGAAAATTTTGATGATGAAAAGTTTTTAAATATTATCGATATCACTCAAAGGGATAAAAATAAGCACCGCGTTGAACAGCATACTCAAAATAAACAACCTGACTAAGCACTACGGAAAGATCAAGGCAGTAGAAAACTTATCGCTGGAAGTGCAAGAAGGAAATGTTTATGGCATTTTAGGTCCGAATGGAAGTGGGAAGACCACTACACTGGGCATGATCCTGGATGTAGTAAAACCAACTTCAGGAGAATACTCCTGGCTTAATGCCGGATCCAAGAGCCAAAGCAGAAAGAAAATTGGTGCTATTTTGGAAACGCCAGCATTTTATCCTTATCTCTCGGCTGTCCGGAATCTGAAAATCGTAGCCAAAATTAAGGAAAATGGCGCTGAGAACATTGAACCGGTACTGAAGCAAGTGGGCTTGTTTGACCGAAAAGACGATGCCTTCAAAACCTATTCACTTGGTATGAAACAGCGACTTTCCATAGCAGCGGCATTGTTAGCAGATCCGCCGGTTTTGATTTTAGATGAGCCGACCAATGGCCTGGATCCGCAGGGAATTGCAGAAATCAGAGAATTGATCAAAAACATTGCATCACAGGGTAAGACCATACTATTTGCCAGTCACATTCTCGATGAAGTGCAAAAAGTATGTACGCATTTCACTGTTTTAAAATCAGGAAAGAAAGTTTACGATGGCAATGTCGAGGAGGTGATGAATCAAAACAAAAAGATCGAGGTGGCCTCAGAAAACCTAGAAGAATTAAAATCAATTGTATCTGGGTTTGGCGATTTGGAAAGCCTGGAAAATGAAAGCGGAAAGCTGATTATCAAATTAATGAACGGGAGTGATAGTATCGATCTGCATAAGTATTTAATTGACAAAGGCATTGTTCTATCCCATCTTTCTGAAAGAAAGTCAAGCCTGGAGCAAAAATTTCTAAACATATTAAAGGAATCGGATGATTAGAATTTTTGAAATAGAGTGGTTAAAACTCAAAAATTACCGGGTGTTTTGGGTTTTGTTTGCCCTGTATTTTTTGGGATTGACAATTGTCTGTTCAAGTGGCATGTTTTTGATGGAATTTCTCAAAAGTAAGGGAGCAGACCTTAATGGAGTGGATCCGACGATTCTTCCCCTTTATGATTTTCCGGATGTATGGCAAAATGTAACTTATGTTGCAACGTTTTTCAAGTTATTTCTGGCATTCATCGTAATTATTTCCGTGACAAATGAAATCAGCTATCGGACGCTTCGACAGAATGTCATCGACGGCTTAAGCAAAAAAGAATTCCTGATTTCCAAATTAGCATTGATCGTTTCCCTTTCATCACTGGCAACCATTTTTCTCTTTCTTCAAGGCCTGATTATGGGCTTGATCTATTCCAAGGTAGGTGGTTTGAAATACATTTTTAGCAGTCTAGAATTTTTTCCGGCATATTTTCTGGAGGTTTGTACTTTTTTGTCATTGGCATTTTTGTTATCGATTCTGATTAAAAAATCCGGCTTCGTTATTGTTCTACTATTCATGTACACTTTGATTTTTGAGCCATTCGTTGTGGTCAATATGGAACACAATCCCCACATTCCCAACACAATGGATTGGATTATTCCTTATCTCCCCATCAAATCACTTAACAATTTAATACGTGTTCCTTTTCCAAAATATGTACTGATGAGAATCCAGGATTATGTAGCGCTTGTGGACATTCTCATTGTTGCCGCATGGCTGTTTATTTACAATTACCTCGTTTTGGTTATCATGCAAAAGAGAAATGTTTGAGAGGAAGATGAAAGACCGAAGATGGAAGGTTCTAAAGTCGCTGAGGGCAGTGAGCAGAGGGCAAAGAAAAAATGGAAGTTGGAAGCGGAATGAAGTGAACCGAAAGAATTCTTCTAAGAGGTTATTACACAAAGGTGCTCAGAGAATTCTCAAAGCAGCATAAAGAAAACTAACTTTGCGAACCTCTGCGGAAAACTTCGTGAAACTTTGTGGTATAACATCTAAGGGAAACCGAAAGATCGAAACGGGTTCCTTATTATCACTGATTAAGACGAAAAGCTTACACATTTTCTTTCTCCAACTTTTATTTTTTTAATTTTCCTAAAGCGGCCACGTTTTGAGCTGCTGTTCCACATGAAAATGAAGACACTCTTAGGAATTGCAATTTTTATCTGCCTGAATGCTTTTGTCGCAAAAGGACAGGAAAAAGTGGTGTACATCGTTGATTCCATTCCCATTGACGATGAGCCAAATCCCGAATTGAATAATCTCAAGAAGGATGATGTGCATCAGATGAAAACAATCACAGACAGGCAAATTCTAAAAAACTGGGGATTCGCTGAATTCGATAAAGCAGTTTTTATTACTACAAAACCTTATTCTAATCGGCCTGAAGAAATAAAGCAAATCCCATCTGTCAATGTGATGGAGGAAAGATTTGGAAAATGGTATTTGATTAATAAAAAAAAGCCTTATTCAGGGCCATTCATTAATTATTATTTGTCCGGTGATAAATATGAAGAGGGAACATTTAAAGATGGAAAGCTTGATGGTTTACGCTGGATGTACTTTGACAATGGCAATTTAAAAATGGAGCGACTGTATTCCAATGGAATTGAAAACGGACCTGGAAAAGATTATTACCAGGATGGAACATTGAAGCAACAGGGAGAATTTGCTAATGGAATGGAAGTTGGTCGATGGAAGATGTACTATCCAAATGGACAGCTAAAGCAAGTAAGCACATTTCAAAAAGGCAGGAAAATAGGTGAAACCATTTCCTATTATTCCACAGGAATGGTAAAATCAAAAGAGCAAATTGTTGACGGAAAAGCTGAGATAGATCCTGAGACAAAAAAACTATATAAAGTTTATAATGAAGGCTTTAAAAGTGCCCAGTTAGGTAACCTTGATGCAGCTATTAGCAATTTTTCAAAATGTATAAAAATACATCCGGCTTATGCCGAGGCTTATTTCGCGCGTGGAACGGCTTATTTAAATAATCATGATTTTAAAAAATCCAGGAAAGATTTTGACAAAGCCATCGAGCTTGAGCCTTATTACATAGAAGCTTATGGAAACAGGGCGTTTTGCCTGATTCGGGAACATCAACTCAAAAATTCCAAAAAGAAAAGAGGCACAGGTACTCCCGCTTTTTCAACCCGTGATGATACGGACATTCCTGATAAGGATTTGGAAATAATTTGTTCCGACCTGGAAAAAACCATTGAATTGGGAAATAATTCTCAATTGACTAAAGGAGCCTACAAAGACTATTGCAGCCAAATGATGAAAGGTAAGAAGGGTCTTGTTCCCAATGAATAAGTTGGATCTATCAGGCCAACTCAGCAATAATAGTTTTACCAGCAGTAGTATGCTCGTCGATGCTAACCAGAACCTTTGCATTTAACGGTAGAAATAAGTCAACGCGGGAACCGAATTTAATGAAGCCAAATTCTTCACCCTGCTTTACCTCATCCCCTTCGTTTATGTAACATTTTATTCTTCTTGCAACGGCTCCTGCTATTTGCCGGATCAGGATATGTAATCCGTTTTCCAGCTCATATACTAATGTTGTTCGCTCATTATCCGTGCTGGCTTTCGGGTGCCACGCGACCAGGTATTGTCCCTGGTGATACTTAAAATATCTTAGAACTCCTGATACAGGATTTCTGTTAACATGAACATCTACCGGTGACATAAAGATAGAAACCTGTATTCGTTTTTCGTCCAGGTATTCTTTTTCTTTAGCTTCTTCAATCACCACAACCTTACCATTTGCTGGCGCTATGATGTGTTTAGGATTGACGCTTGTTTTGATTTTGGGGTTCCTGAAGAATTGTAACACCATTAAAAACATAATAATGCTAGCTGCAAGTATGATCTTATTCCAGATGCCAAAATCACCTATTGAATAGAATACGATTAGGTTTATAACTGCTAATATTATTATAGCAACAGTTAAAATTTTATATCCTTCTTTATGAATGGTCATGTATTCTTTTTTTGAGGACGCAATAATAGTTAATTTTTTAAAACCCTCCTCTATAGCTATACGCCTGAGCCACCCGATCGATGGCGACGATGTACGCAGCGATTCTCATGGAAACATTGTATTTCAATGCAGTTTTATAAACATTGTCAAATGAGCTGCGCATGATCCTGTCCGATCTGCGATTGACTCTTTCTTTAGTCCATTTATAACCCAGTCGATTTTGTACCCATTCAAAATAGGAAACTGTTACGCCACCTGCATTTGCCAAAATATCGGGAACAACCATGATACCTTTTTCGGTGATAATGTCGTCAGCTTTTGCGGAGGTCGGTCCGTTAGCTCCTTCAACGATAAGCCTGGCCTTGATCTTGTCTGCATTGTACGTGGTGATAACATCCTCCAGTGCTGCCGGAACCAAAACATCAACCGGCAAAGTCAGGATTTCATCACCTTTTATTTTCTCCGCCCCATCAAACCCGTCTAATATACCCTTGTTTTCGTTTCGGTATCGAATGGCTTCTTCTATGTTAATACCATTTTCATTGATGTATGCTCCACTTACGTCGCTTACTGAAACCACCTTAACACCCCGTTCTTCTAATAGCTGAGCGGCAAACGATCCCACGTTTCCAAAACCCTGGACTGCACAAGTCGATTGATATGGATTGATCTTTAATTTTTCCATAGCAGTAAGGGTGCTGATCATTACTCCCCGGCCGGTAGCTTCCATTCTTCCAAGGGATCCACCCAGGACAAGAGGTTTTCCTGTTACAACACCATTGGAAGTAAATCCTTTGTTTCTGGAATATTGGTCCATGAGCCATGCCATTTCCCTTTGACCTGTGCCCATATCTGGAGCGGGAATGTCAGTATCTGCGCCAAAAATATCGAGCATGGCGGTGGTGTATGCTCTCGTCAAACGTTCTATTTCACCCGCCGACATTTGCCGCGGATTACACCGGATTCCTCCTTTTGCTCCTCCAAAAGGAATTTCCACAACGGCACACTTCCATGTCATCCATGCTGCGAGTGCTTTTACTTCATCAAGATTGACGTTTTCGTCATATCGTATTCCCCCTTTACTTGGGCCAAGAACGTTGCTGTGAACTACCCGATAAGCCTCAAAAACTACAATGCTTCCGTCGTCCATTGTTATAGGGAGGTTCACAATGACCTGTTTGTCGGGACTTTTCAGCACATTATAAACCTCATCATTTAACCCCAAGTGCTTCGCAGCTATCTTAAACCTGAACATCATGGATTCAAAAGGATTCTCCTTATCCTTTATCGGGGCGGGCTCTATGTATGCCATATTCTCTCTTTTAAATCGCTATCGCTATCTCTGGTCTAAATTATAAAACCTGTTTGAGATTTTTGTTTAAATATCTACATAAATTATCTATTAATGCAGGAATTATTGTAAGGTGAGCCACTTATCTGACAGATTTTTCCAAAAATCTCATGATAATTTTAAAAATGCTACGATAAAGGGAATAGCAAGCAATAAGCCGTCAAACCGATCAAGGAAGCCACCATGTCCTGGCAGGATTCTTCCGGAGTCTTTGATCTCAATACTTCTTTTAAAAAGCGATTCAACCAGGTCACCATAGGTGCCTCCTATCACCATGATCCCTCCTATCACCAACCATTTCCAAACGGGAAGAATTTCAAAAAAGTGACTTAAGGCAAGCGAAATTATAAATGTAAGTACTGCCCCTCCAATTAATCCTTCCCAGGTTTTTTTGGGCGAAACGCGTAAAAATAGCTTAGTCCTCCCGAATCTGGACCCGGCAAAATATGCCCCGGTATCGCTCGCCCAGATCAGGAGAAGGATTCCCAAAACGATCTGATAGGAATATTCACCAAAATGAAAGGCAATTATATTTAGCAAAGCGAAGGGTACACCGATATAAAGAATACCTAAAAAGGTAAAAGCAATATTTGTAAAAGGCTTTGCATCACGCTTGCTGTACAATTTGATAAAAAAAGTACAAGTTGCTATGGGGAGAATCAGGAAGTAGTATTTCGAATTAATAAAGCCCGTTTCTGACAAAAAAGAAATGATGACCAGTAATAGAGCAGAAAATGCCCCCCAGTATTTTAGCGGTAACATTCCATCCAGTCCGGTCAGCTTATAAAATTCCAGGATTGAAATGAGTGTGATAAATGAAAAGACCAAAATGTAAGTCCATTGACTATAGATAATAGCGCCAATGATGATGATAATTCCCAGAATCGCTACAATGATTCTTTGTGTTAAGTTGCTGTATTTATCCAAACCGGATCTCATCCTGAATGATTTTTATGGCCTTGATAATATTTTCCTGCTCAACCATGACTTCATAGTTGCCAAAATGGTATGAGGAATCTTTTTTGTTGATCAGAACAGCGTTTATATTGTTGTCAATCAGCACCCCTTTTACAATTTCAGCTTCATGCATAATCCTCGATTCAAATACTTTCTTCCAACCTGTCATGCCGGTTACTTATTTCAGAAAAATACTTCCTGAATGAATACAATAGAAAGATGAATAATATACTAAAAATGATGATTGTCCAAATCGGAAGTGATTCTTCTGATTCCACATCGATATCAGTCAGATTCAATTGATAGATGTAAAGGAGCGTGAGTGAAATAAAATTGTTGAGAAAATGGGCAAGGATAGGTATCCATAAATTCCCGGACCATACGTAAAGATATCCAAACAGAACGCCCAACAGCATTCTAGGGAGAAAACCATAAAACTGGAAGTGAATGGCGCTAAAAATAAATGCCGCAATCCAGACTGCTGCATGGTAATTGCCAAATATCTGCCGTATGATATTTTGAAATAGTCCTCTGAAAATTAGCTCCTCACCGATTGCCGGAATAATGGCTATTATAATAACAGATAAAATAAAATAAAGTGGCGTGTCAAACTGGGTCAATAACTTGGTAAATTCCTTGAGCTGTTCTTCAAGTGTTTTAATGATCTTTTCCAACTCAGCAAAACTTTCCGGGAGGGTCATTTTGGCATTTAGTTCAATAAAAAAGGTATTGGCTACAAAAAAGCTCATCAAAATAAAAATGGTGAGCAGATAACTTTTTGAGTGTCGAACATAATCCCCGAAAAGTTCGTTGATGTTGATTCGATTATAAAAAATAAAAAACAAAACAGCGGGTAAAATAAATGTAATGAGCGAAGAAATCCCTTGCGCAAGCAGAATAACGAACTTGGTTTTTGCATCAAGAGTTTCTTCGGAGCTCAGGTTCAGAAGTTCGCTTTGGGAGAGATCAATGGTTGATTTTAAAAATAAGTTGGAGAGTTCAACCGCTACGGCCATGCTTCCGATAATGAATAAAAACCAGGCTAAAAGTGATAAATATGGGTTTTTTTGGTACGCAACCAGCCTTTTCGAATTAATATTTTCCATAATTGCGTTAAATTTACAGCAAAATTTTAAAACGTGGTCAAAATAGGAGAAGTAGAGTTAGGAGAATTCCCGTTATTGCTGGCGCCAATGGAGGATGTCAGCGACCCTCCATTTCGTGCAGTTTGCAAAGAAAATGGCGCCGATCTGATGTATACGGAATTCATATCAGCCGAAGGGTTGATTCGTGATGCGGCTAAAAGCGTTCAAAAGCTGGATATTTACGACTACGAACGCCCGATCGGGATACAGATCTTTGGTGAGAAAATTGAATCTATGCGAGAGGCGGCAGCAATTTCCGAAGAAGCCAATCCGGAAATTATCGACATTAACTATGGTTGCCCGGTTAAAAAGGTAGCTTGTAAGGGAGCCGGCGCCGGCATTTTACTCGATCTGCCAAAAATGCAATCGATGACTGCTGAAATTGTAAAGAGGGTTTCCAAACCTGTTACTGTTAAGACACGACTTGGTTGGGATGATAAAACCATCAAAATCCTGGAAGTTGCGAAGAGATTGCAGGATGTAGGAATCAAGGCGCTGACCATTCATGGCCGTACCCGTGTGCAGATGTACAAAGGTGTAGCCAACTGGGATCCGATTGCGGAAGTTAAAAATCATCAGGATATACACATTCCTATATTTGGAAACGGAGATATTGATTCTCCGGAGAAGGCCCTGGAATATAAAAACAGATTTGGTGTTGACGGTATCATGATCGGAAGGGCGAGCATCGGATATCCGTGGATCTTCAATGAGATTAAGCATTTTCTTAAAACAGGTGAAAAACTGAAAGGCCCAGGTATTGAAGAGAGAGTGGAAGTTGCCAAAAAGCATTTGAAATTTTCTGTTGAATGGAAGGGCGAGAAAAAAGGAATTTTTGAAATGCGCAGACACTATACAAACTATTTCAAAGGCATTCCAAATTTTAAACCGTATCGCACCAAACTGGTTGAGACGGAAAATTATATGGAAGTGCTCGACATACTCGACGAGGTAGGTCAAACTTTTCAATACTCAAATGTGGCAATTTAATGTCTGAAAACGATAAGTCCTCCGGCAGTCAACTTTTGTCCTGGGGACTGTTGATTATCCTCTCACTCATTTGGGGCAGTTCATTTATTCTTATCAAAAAAAGCCTTGTGGCCTTTCCGGCGCCTATGGTTGGGGCGCTAAGGGTAATTTTTGCTGCATTGTTTCTCTTGCCTTTTGCTTACAAAAATTTAAAAGCTGTCGAAAAGGCGGAGATCAAGTATCTATTCGTTGTTGGTTTAACAGGCTCTTTCATTCCAGCCATTCTTTTTGCATTGGCGCAAACACAGATCAGCAGCTCCATTGCAGGGGTGCTTAACTCACTCACACCCATCTCAGTTTTGGTGATTGGGTTTGTTTTCTTTTCGCAAAAAATCTACAAAAGCTCCGTTTGGGGAGTACTGTTGGGTTTATTGGGTTCTTTCATTCTGATCGTTGGATTTTCAATCGATAGCCTGGCAGACATCAACTTCTATGCATTTTTTGTTATCCTGGCGACCATCATGTACGGTATTAACCTGAATATTATCAAGTACAAGCTGATCAATGTTAAACCAACTCACATTACCAGCATTTCTGTTTCAATGGTTTTTCCTATTGCCGCAGTTTACCTGCTATTTTTCACGCCTGCCTTGTCAATGAATTATAACAAGGACTTTTTATTTCCGCTTTTAGCAGTTGCCGTGCTGGGAATAGTCGGAACGGGCCTGGCTTTATTTTTATTTAACAGATTGGTAAAAGTAAGCTCCGCAATATTTACCAGCTCTGTTACGTATCTAATTCCGGTGGTTGCAATAGCATGGGGAATTGTCGATGGTGAATCCATGTTATATAATCATGTAATTGGCATGATTTTAATATTAGGTGGAATCATTCTGATAAATAAAAAGCCTAAAAAATAATTTAAAACATTTCTTAAATTATGAAACTTTCATGCTATTTATAGCAGTTTAATTATAGAGGTTTGTTCTGAATTATCCCTACTGAAACATAAAACGAAACGCACTATGACACCTTACAGCAATCAAATTAGTACCAGTATTCCACAACAAGATCTGAAAGAAATATTAAGCGCGATTGATTTTATCAATAAAAAGCTGCCGGATTTAGTTACTTTGACACCGGAAGAAAAATCCTCCCTGCCTAAAATGAAGGATAGCACGATTGACTTCGTCTACGATTGTTTGAGAATAGCCAAAGAATCTCCGGAAATCGTTCCTAAAAATGTAGATGTAGCAGAAATCAAGAAAGACGTAGAATTGGTTCAGGCCCTTCAAAAAATTCTTCAGCCTTTGAAGATCCTGGTAAAGAAACTTAAAGACAACACGCAACTTGCTGAGAGTGAGGCATATTTGCCATCTATGGCTATTCATAATGCCGCTGAATCAGATAAAGTGCTCAAAGAAAGAAAAAAGGAAATTGAATCGAATAAGTTGAGGTATTTATAAATTTCTTTGAGAAAGTTTTCGATAGAAGAACCTCCCGGGTTTAAAAACTAACTCGGAAGCAGTTGCGAAAAATCTGAGATCAAATCCTGCCAAAAAGTGCCAATATATCTAAGTGTCTGAAGTACACATTTTGTCAATATACAAGCATAATTTTTTCTAAAACATAACAAATAAATACACAAGCCTGATGAAAATTCAATAATTAGGATTATATTATTCCCCTATTTTTCGCAGTGTTATGATTTTTTAAATATGCGTCCAAAGTATAAAGGCTGGATAAATAATTATGCCGATTTTTTTCAGGGTCTTGTAAGGGAGTTGAAGTATGGAGAACAATTAAAGAGTTCTTTAAACGGGAATAGTTTTGATGAGAATTTTTACCAGCTTATTCAACCTACTGGTCTGATGTACGGTCATGCCATTCAGCCAGCAGGGTCTTACAATTTGAAAATGAAATACTGGGATGAACGGGAAAAGCTTAAATTCATCTTGTTTGACAGTTTTGTTCACCATTCCATTCTGATTCACGAAGATAATTACTCAAACAATATCCGGGACTTGATCCATTATTCGGTTAACGAAATGATCGATTTTTACCAGCATTCCTATCCTAACATAAGTTTCCGTAAAAATGATTATTTCGGACGAAGAAAGAACGAAATTTTTATGGCCGAAAGTTTATTACATAACAGAATACAAATCCGATCAGGGTTAAATGATAATTTCTGGGCCGGGTTTTTTAATAACAGCCTTTTGTTTCTGGATGTTTATTTTTATGGGATTTGGCTTCAAAGAAAGGATGCGATTCTGGCATTTGATGATCTTGGACAAAAGTTGGAAGAAGTGCGATTGTGCATCCTAAAAATTATTTCTTCAGCTTCTCATGCTGATCATTCGCTTGATTATGAGGAACGAAAGCTATTTAAATTTTTTCTGCAATCGGCCGGCCTTTCATCTGATGCGGAAGCAGAGGCGCTTACCTATTTGAAGGATGGCATTGACATACGAGATATTGAATTTCCCGATATAGACAGCTGGCTGCTGAAAAAGTATTTGTTTGAATTGGCGACGCTCACCATTTGGTCGGATCGTCATGTAAATGAAAAGGAAAAGGAATATCTCGCGAAGCTGGGCGAGAAGCTTAAATTCAGTGAAACAGAAATAGAAAGTAGTTTGCTGGCAATTGAATCTTTTGTGATCACCCATTGGGAGCAGGTGCATTTTTTACAGTCAAGACATAATTTTCATATCCTCCGGGACCGGTTTGCCACCAGGTTGGGGAAAATCCTGGTTAAAAACAAAAATGCATTTGAAAAGGAATTGCTGGAAAGCAAAGAATTGTTGCAATTATTAAAAAAAGCAACTCGTCAGGAATTGAATGAAGAGGAGAAAACAAAAGTGAGAACGCAATTGATCGATGTATTAAAGACCATACCGACCTTTGTGATCATTGCGCTCCCCTTTACATTTATAACGTTGCCTTTACTGATTAAGATCTTACCGAAAAGCGCCTTTCCGACAGCATTTTCAGAGGAAGAAGATTAAATCTCTTTCCACTTAATTGTGCATCCGACAGCCTTGGTGAAGTCTGTTTCGATCTTTTCGCCATTTTCCAGGGCTGCAATAGCTTCTTCCACATATTTTTCATCGGCTGAAGAAGCATCCTTGTAATTGTTGTCAATGGCGCCGATGTACTTCACGGTCAAACTTTTATCCAGCAGATAAACATGTGGTGTACGGGAAGCTCCATAAGTTTTTGCCACTTCCTGTGATTCGTCCATTACATATGGAAAGGGAAAATCTTTATCTTTTGCCCGTTCTTTCATCGATTCGAAAGAATCGTCTGGCTTTGCATTTGAATCATTAGGATTGATGGCAATTACGGGATACCCTTGTGAAGCATATTTTTCATGCAGTTCAATGATTCTGTCTTCATAAGCAATGGCATAAGGACAAGTGTTACATGTGAATATCACAATGTATCCTTTGGCATCATCATAGTCAGACAAGGAAACCATGTTTCCGTCAACATTTTTAAGTGAAAAGTCGGAGGCCTTGTCTCCAACATTCAGGCCTGCAGTATTTAGTTTGCTGTTTAAAAATAAACCAAAACAACATGCCGCTAGTAGAATAAATTTGAGTTTCATAATGCATTTATATTTGGTTAAGTACTACTTTTTCTAATTCGCCTTCCCTGAACTCTTGCTCAAAGAAGAGCTTTTCGTTTGTCTTATGATTCATAATAATGGTTGCCGGAATGGCGCCGGACCATCTCGGGTCAATCTGGTCGATGATCTTGTTAAAATCGGTTTCGTCCAAAAGATATACCTCCGATTGGATGTCTTTCTTTTTAATGAATGGGATGACCCTTTCATTTAACTTTCCGGAATCGTCAAAAGAGATGAATTTTACCTTAACATTGTCATGAGAATTCATTTTTTCAAAGTAGGGCATCTCCTTGATGCATGGCGCACACCAGGTCGCCCAGAAGTTATAAATAACAATGTCCGATGATTTGTCTGTGTCCATCATTTCCTTGAGTTGAGGATATTTTATCACTTCAACTGTCTGCCCGAAAGTGGCGGAAAGTGAAAACATAACAAATACAATCGCCAGAAGTTGAATTTTCATAAGCGCAATTCGAAGTCAATTACTAAATTAATACTTTCTCATGTTAGTTGAAATTTTACATGAGGCATTTGTTTAGACGCTGACTTTAATTGTTTAAACATGAATTTACTTCATGTAAATGGTTGTTAAAGTCCGAATTCATGTGTTGGGTAAGGTCAGGCTTAGATGTAAGATATTTGTTAATAATTAGCGATAAATTATTCGATAGTGTTGCTATGACGCTAATCAAAATTACGAAATTGTTAAGAGAAAAAAAGTTATCCACAACTATCCACATTTATCCACATTTTTTATAAATTCACTCACATAACGCTGTAAATCAACGCGTTACAAAAAATATTTAAACCTTTCCTTTTGTGGATAAGTCTCTCATTTTTATGTACTTACATTTTTGCAAGATTTTTTTCACAATTTTTTTTAACAAATTATTAATTAGCGCGGTAGCAATGATTTGAAAAAAACATTACAAAAATCATATGTTAAAAGTAATATTTATTCTGCTTTGTCTTGTCTCAATTTTGTCCGGTAGGTATTGAATACCCGTGACTTGGAAATCAGCCCAATGTACGCACCATCATCAATCACAGGAAGGTTCCATGCTCCTGACTTTTCAAATTTATTCATGACAGAATCCATGCTTTCGCTGAGAGAAATAGAGTCTGGCGGAGGATGCATAATCGAACTTACCAGGATCTCATTTCTGGCCTCTTCGTCAAACATCAGTTCACGGATATCATCCAGGGTAATAATTCCGTAGAGTTTGTTTTTTTTATCCACGACAGGAAAAATATTGCGCTTCGATTTCTTTACAATTTTAACCAGGTCGCCCAGTGTTTTTTCAGGAGAAATGGTGTGCAGGTCCTTTTCGACAATCTGGTTTATATTTATCTGACTAAGCAATTGCCGGTCCTTATCGTGAGGGATGTATTCACCGCGCTCAATGAGGTGCTTTGTATATATGGAATAATTTTCGAAATAGGAGCCGGTAATGTAGCTGATAGCAGATACCATCATCAATGGAACAAACAAGGTATATCCGCCAGTGATCTCTGCGATAAGAAAGATGGCAGTTAAAGGAGCGTATAAAACACCGCTCATTACGCCACACATGCCTACAAGTGTAAAATTGCTTAGGCTGGTAATTTTATCTCCGGAAGTTAGATTAATGAAATTGGAAAATGTAAAGCCGGTAATTCCCCCAAGGAAAAGCGAGGGGCCGAAAATTCCACCGCTGCCGCCGGATCCGATGGTTAAAGCAGATGCGAAAGGCTTAAAGATGATTAGGCCTACCAGAAACACCCATAAATTCAAGTTACTCTTTAACTCGTACCCTGCCATTCTGTAACTTAAAACCTGGTCCATGTTTCCGCTTAAAAGAGTTTTTATGAACCCATATCCTTCACCATAGATTGGGGGCAAAAGTAAAATGGTGAGCGCAAGGATCAATCCGCCGATAATAGCCCGAAGGATGTAATTTTTTATTTTAAAAATCGAATGCTCAACAAAATAAGTGGTCCGTGTAAAATAGACCGATATCAATCCGCAGAGAACACCAAGCAAAATATAATACGGTGTGTCCTGTGCATGAAATGCGTCCGCCAAATGAAAGGAAAACAAAATATCATCACCCAGAAGTGTCATGGATACCAGTGATCCGCAAACAGCGGCAATTAACAAGGGAATAAAGGAGGCAAAACCAATTCCGGCCAGGAGAACTTCACTTGCAAATATAACACCCGCTATCGGACTGTTAAAGATCCCGGCAATTGCACCCGCAGCCCCACACCCGATAAAAATCGTGCGTTGCTTATAGTCCATGTGCATGAGTTGGCCGATATTGGAACCAATGGCAGAGCCTGTTACAACAATAGGCGCCTCTAATCCCACGGACCCACCAAAACCTACCGTGAACACACTTGTCACCATTCGTGAGTACATTCGACTAGGTCTCATGTTGCTGGATTTACGGGATAGCGTGTATAAAATATCGGATACTCCGTGACCCAGCCTTTCTCCCATAAAGTACCTTGAAATCACCACCGTGATGATGATGCCGATCAATGGATAAAAATAATGGAGCACGTCAAATTTAAGTTCAAAAAGCAAATGCTCAATTCCATGAACAGATAGCTTTAGTACAACCGCTGCCAGACCAGCCATCCCTCCAATCACACCACTCAGGATCATACTGAAGACCTTGTTGTTGATGTGTTTGATCCTCCAAATTAAAAAGCTTCTTAAAAAAGTCTTCATTGTATTAATGAGGCAAATTTATGATAAAATTTATGCTCTAATAAATATATTTCACACACTTGTTTATTTTAGCCCACAAATCAATTAGCATGGAAAATAGAATTGCAAATTTATTTCAAATTGATTTTCCTATCATCCAGGCGGGCATGGTTTGGTGCAGCGGCTGGAAGCTGGCTTCAGCTGTGAGTAATGCAGGCGGGTTGGGTTTGATCGGTTCCGGGTCCATGCATCCCGAAACCCTGGAAGAGCACATTGTAAAATGCCAAAAAGCGACTCAAAAGCCTTTCGGTGTTAATATCCCTCTTCTCTATCCTGAAATAGAAAAGGTCATAGATGTAGTGATCAGAAATCATGTAAAGATCGTTTTCACTTCTGCTGGAAACCCAAAAACCTGGACGGCTAAGTTGAAAGAAAATGATATCAAAGTGGTGCATGTGGTATCAAGCGTAAAGTTTGCCTTAAAAAGCCAGGAAGCCGGGGTTGACGCCGTGGTGGCCGAAGGTTTTGAAGCAGGAGGCCACAACGGAAGAGAAGAAACAACCAGTTTTTGCCTCATCCCGGCTGTCAGTGATGCAGTGGATATTCCGGTTATTGCTGCTGGAGGAATCGGATCTGGAAAAGCTATGCTGGCAGCAATGGTTCTTGGTGCGGATGGTGTTCAGATTGGAACCCGATTCGCAGCTTCTCAGGAATCTTCTGCTCATGAAAAGTTTAAAAACAAGATTGTTGAGATCAATGAAGGGGATACCGAGCTAGTGTTAAAAAAACTCGCTCCGGTCAGGTTGATCAAAAATGATTTTTATCTGAAAGTAAAGGAAGCAGAAATGCGGGGAGCAGAAAAAGAGGAACTATCATTACTCCTGGGAAAAGGCAGATCTAAAAAAGGCATGTTTAATGGTGAGTTGGACGAAGGTGAGCTCGAAATTGGCCAGGTTTCTGCAATGATCCACGAAGTTAAGCCAGCGGCTGACATTTTAAGGGAGATCTGGACGGAATACAATGATGTTAAAAAAAGTTTGTGTTAGCGTGAGTTTGACAGAAAATTCAAATGTTCATGTTTATATGTTGAACTCATTTTTCTTAAGGATTTGATCCAAAAATATTCAGAGTTGAGAATCATTCATTTATAATCTCAATTATTGATCAGGTAATGTAACTTCCTCATTTTTAATGAGTATAAGTAGAATACCTATTTTTATTAAAGACGAAAACAATTTTCAAATATATTACCACAATCCAATTACAACTTTTTGAGGCATGAGAAGAATCTTGATTATTTCTGGAATAGTCATTAGCGCCATTGTTTTGCTCATTGTAGGGGCGCGAATATATACCAAATCCTTTAGTCCGGAGGATCAGGCCCTCTACCGGAATGGAGATACCTTTATAAAGGTTGATTACTGCCGACCTTCAAAGAATGACAGGGTAGTTTTTGGTGAACTGGAGCCATTCGGCGAGGTATGGCGAACAGGAGCAAATGAAGCCACCCTGATTGAGATCAGCAATGATTTTACCATCAATGGAAATACCCTGAGGGCGGGAAAATATAGCTTATTTACCATTCCCGAAAAGGGAGAATGGACAATCATTTTTAATGACCAGGTTGGGCAATGGGGAACCGTTTACAATGAAGACCGTGATGTGTTAAGGGTGAAAGTGGACAGCCATCAATTGCCGGAAACGGTAGAAAAATTTACCATAGAATTTGAAGTAAAAAATAAGGTGGTTTATATGGTCCTTAAATGGGACGAAACAATGGTGAAAGTACCCTTCCAAAGTTAAAATCTTTATTCTGAGGGAAATCGCTTGTGCACAATGTGAATGAATTCCTCAAACTCTTCCGATTCGTTATCCCATCCTTTTCCCTGAACGTAGTTCATGTTGATGAAATCCAGTGCCTCCTCTTTGTTTGCACAGTTGTCCAGGTAGTTTACCACTGATTCAAATTCGTCACTATCACCTTCAAATAACTCATTAACAAACATAAAACGCTGGTTAATGGTGATACTTTTTTTGATCCCTTCTATTCCTTGTTTTTCGTGAAGGTCTGCTAATGTTTCCACTTCCTCCTGTAGGGAGTCATTCAGGTTTTGATATTCTTCTTCATGTTCGGCAGGGTTTTCTTCTTCATGCTCACTATCGTGATAGGATTCTTCCTCCTCGCTCAAATAAAAGAGCGTAATATCCGGATTTTTGATTTCGTTGAACATGGTAATGTAGATCTCAAAATCCTCCGGTGTATCTGTTGAGTTTTCGCACACTTCATTAAAAATTCTCAGGGCATCGTCATTGAAGATCTCTTCAATCTTTTCTCCTTCAAACTGGGTTTTAAAGTCTTTGATTAAGTGTTTGTTGATCTTAACGTATTTATTCAGATCAGTCACAAAATCATAGGTTATCCTGGATCTGTCCGGGTTGTCTATTTCGTTTCTATAAAATTCGTAAGGAGAGAATATGAGGAGAATGGCTTTTTCGGTCGCTTTGACTAACAGTGGTTCCAGATCTTCTCTTACGATTTCTATATTTTTGGAAAGGACATTCATAAATTTTTTAAGTGAATGCTGTACCTCATCAGATTGATAGTTAAAGTATGGACTTTTCAGCTTCTTCACTTCGTCCTTCCAAACATTGAGCAATTCAAGAATAACAAACAGGTTTACTTGCTGTACGGGTGTTAAAAGTAATATTCCTTCTCCCTTGATATGATCCTTATTCTCAAAATACTTATCGCACACAATCTGTGAAAATTCGCGACTATATTTATTTATTTCCTCGAAGTTGATATTACTTTCCATTAATATTGGTTATTATTTTTCAGATTTACCTTCGCAATATAATATTGTAACTCTATACCGGAAAAGTATATTATTTGTTGAAAATAATAAATTGTGGCTACAGAACCGATCATACAATCCAATAAATCAAATGAAAGTCGCGGATGGATAGAAGTAATTGCGGGATGTATGTTTTCCGGAAAGACCGAAGAGCTGATCAGAAGGCTTAACCGGGCGGTTATAGCCAAACAAAAAGTGGAGATCTTTAAACCGGCTCTTGATATACGATTTCATGAAACGGATGTCGTTTCTCACAATCAAAATCATATTCGATCGACTCCTGTAAATTTTTCTAATGATATCCTGATGCTGGCAGAAAACTGCAATGTGGTAGGGATCGATGAGGTCCAGTTTTTTGATGAAGAAATAGTCCAGGTGGCAGATAAATTAGCTAAAAAAGGAAAAAGGGTGATCATAGCTGGTTTGGATATGGACTATCAGGGAAAGCCTTTTCACTCGGTTGCAACTCTACTATCGACAGCGGAATATATTTCCAAAATGCAGGCAATCTGTCTCAGGTGTGGTAGTCCTGCTAATTATTCATTCAGAAAAGTTAAAACATATGGAAGGGTTTTGGTTGGAGAAAAGGATCTCTATGAACCCCGATGCAGGAAATGTTTCGATGAAGGATTACGGCAATATGAGGAGGTGGAATAAATATTTTCATAAGCAATCTGAATATGCTTTTTAAAACCAAAGCCATTGCCCTGAATTATATCAAGTACCGTGATACATCCATCATTGCGAAGTGTTATACGAGGGAATTTGGTATGCAAACTTATATCATCAACAGGATACGGGTAAAAAACCCAAAATTTAAGATCGCCCATTTTCAGCCATTTACCTTGCTGGAATTGGTCTGTTATCATAATGAGAAAAAAGACATTCAAAGGATATCTGAATTAAAAACCTCGGATGTTCTCCATCGCATACCTTTTGAAATCAGCCGTTCGTCTATCGCTCTTTTTCTTACAGAGATTCTTGCCCGGGTCTTACGGGAGGAACATTCCGATAAGGAAATGTTTGATTTCATTGATCAATCCGTTGTGAAATTAGATCAGATCGATACGGGAATTAATTTCTTTCATATTCAGTTTCTTTTAAAGCTTGGCGTCTTTTTGGGTATGGTTCCGGAGAATGCTGATGAATTACTGAAAGAGATATCTAGCCATCTCCAATTAAAAAAAGATTCGTCAATTGAAAAGATCCAGCAGATGATTGATCAGAATTATGGATCGGACATTTCACTCACAAAGCCAGAAAAAAGCGATTGTTTTGATGCTGTTCTTGACCTTTATCGAATTCATTTTGATAATCTGCGAGAGATCAAATCGCTGAGTGTCTTAAAATCAGTAATGGAATAGGTAAAACTATTTATTTGTGGTTTCCCAACACTTTGTCCAGCTCATCAGCCTGAAGAGGTTTGTGCATAAACCCGGAAATACTTTTGTATTTTTTTGATTTTTCTTCATCATCCGGATTGACTGAAGTAGTTAGCATGATGATCAAAGGAGGTTTTTTAAAGAAGTCCATTCGTTCATATTCTTCGAGGAATTCCCAACCGTTCATAAGCGGCATGTTTATGTCAAGAAGAATGAGGTCCGGAAAGTCATTCCCTTCGTGTTCATTTAAATAATTCAATGCCTGTTGGCCGTCAAACACAGAAATGATGGTATCTGCACATCCGTGCTTTTTAAGGGTGAGCTTATTCAAAAAGTTTGTTGGCTCATCATCATCAATCAGTAGTACACAATTAAACTTACTCATCCGTATTTAAGCTTTGATGGTAAAATAAAAGGTACTTCCCTTGTCAGGATTAGTAACAACCCATATTTCACCACCATGAAGTTCGACAATTTTTTTACAATGTGCCAGCCCGATACCTGTACCAGGGTACTGGTCCCGGCTGTGCAACCTCTGGAAGATGATAAATATCTTTTCCTTGTATTTGGCTTCCATACCAATGCCATTATCCGATACGGAAAATTTCCAGAATTGATTTTCTTTTTCTGCATGAATAGAAATAATTGGTTTTACTTCCTTTTTCATGAATTTGATGGCATTGCTGATCAGGTTTTGGAAGAGCTGTATCATTTCCAACTCATGCCCTAGAATAATCGGTAGTTTGTCTACCGTAATTTTTGCATCAGATTCCATAATTTGAGAACTGAGATCCTCCAAAACATTCTTCACTATGATGTTACAATCAATTCTTTCCAGGTCCTGCGACCGCCCAATCCTGGAATAATCCAGAAGATTTTTTATCAAGACACGCATTCTCTCGGATGCGTCTAAAATGAAGTGAATATATTTATCAGCATAGCCATCTAATTTTCCCTTGTAGTCAAGCTCCAATAGTTCTACAAAACTCGAAATCGTTCTTAGTGGCTCTTGTAGATCGTGCGAAGCTACAAAAGCAAACTGCTCCAGCTCTTTGTTTTTTAATTCCAATTCCTCTGTCTTTCTTTTTAAAATGGTTTCTGCATTTTTTCTTTCAGAAATATCTCTCACAGACATATTAAAAAAGATCCCCTGGTTGGTTTCGTATGGGTTGATGCCCACTTCTGCAGGAAATTTTTCGCCCATACTATTTTTTCCAATTAGCTCAATAATTCGATCTTCTTCAGAAAAGTTTTCCAATTGAAAAAAAGTTCTTGAGATTGGTTTTTCTTTCCTGGAGTTTTCCAAAAGAAAAAGCGAGATGTCCTGATTTTTTATTTTATCTTTTGGATAACCAAATAATTTCTCGGCACGCTCATTTGTAAGGTCTACTTTTCCAAATTGATTGACAATGAGTATGGCATCTGGTGCAGATTCCAGGATACTTCTGAATCTTTTTTCAGAATTTAGTATGGCTTGTTCGGCTAATTTTTGATCTGTAACATCCTGCAGGGTACCAAAAAATTTAACCGCGTCCTTATTTTCATTCAGCACACTCCCTCCTTTGGCAAATACATATTTTATTTCCCCTTTACGGGTAACAATTCTGTAATCAATCGGTATGGTATCCTTTTTCCTTTTAGATTGATTTATGGTATGAATAAACCTTTCCCGGTCTTTTGGATGCACCATTTCAAGTATTACATTAAGATCAATGGTTTTAATGGCGCTTCGATCTAAATTAAAGATATCGAACATGCCATCGCTCCAGTTTACCTTTCCTGTTTCCAGGTCGAATTCCCAACTGCCAATCCGCGCTAACTTTTGTGCTTCATTTAATAACTTTTCACTGCTCTTTAGCTTTTCAATGTTTTGAAGCTTGTCAGTAATATTTTCTGAAAATGTAAAGACCCCACCAATGTGTCCTGTAATGGTGTTCCAGGGCCTTATTTCCCAATTGAACCATATGGGCTTTCCATCAGGTACATTTAGCTTGTAGTTTTCTTCTTTTTCTACCTTGCCATTCAGCGAGTTCTCAAATCTTTGTCTCAGGTCATTACTCTCCCCAAGTAGTGGAAAGATGTCAAATACATTTTTGCCGAGAACATCTTTTTCATTTTTATTGTTTTCAGTACACCACCTTTGACTGACGTAAATGTATTTTAATTCTTTGTCGAGCAAGGCGACTGCTGCCGGTGAATACTTTATCAGAATGTTTAGCAGGTATTCATTTTCATTTATCTGATCCTGAAGATGAATCCTGTCACTTACTTCACGGGCAGAAGCCAGAATGACATTTTCACTCTCGATAAAACGCGCGCTCCATTCAAACCATTTGTATTTTTTATCTTTAGTGCGGTAGCGGTTAAGAAAGGATACAAGCTGCTTACCTTCAAATAATTTGTGAACAACCCTGGTTGTAGACTCCCTGTCATCGGGATGAATAAAATCAAGGAATGGCTTGGAGTACAGCTTCTTGAGGCTAAACCCTAATACTTCTGTCCATTTCGGATTGAGCTTGACAAAATAACCTTCTTTGTTGGCAATACAGAAGAGATCAAGGGAGTAATCAAAGAAAGATTTGAACAAATCTTTCTCATCGATCTCATCATAATTAAATTTGTTTTCGTTTGGCCTCATTACCAGTCGAATATCGTAATATTACTATCAAAACAAATATTCTGTTTTGATATTATCTTTCCTACTAATAGCAATGGTTTTTCAGGTTAGTAAAAATAATTGCCTTGATCAACCGAATTAGTAAATGAAAATCAGGCGATTGTTTTTTAGGAGTTTTATAAGTTAAGAAAATGTCATTGATAAATAATAATAATTTCGAGGAAAAGGCGGCTAAAGAGTTCGAAGAACTTATGGCTTACAAAATGCCATTCGGAAAATTTAAAAACCGACGTTTGATGGAGTTGCCCGTCGAGTATCTGATCTGGTTCCGAAGAAAAGGCTTTCCTGCTGGTAAATTAGGCAAATACATGCAGATTGTTCTGGAAATAAAGACTTAAAATGTATGGAATTCGAATGCGCTTCGATGACCATTTACCTTATCTATGTAGTCGAGAAATTTTGAATAAAAAGGAAAATTCCCTACGGTCGCACTATCACCTACAATGACCATTTTTTTTCGGGCCCGGGTCATGGCAACATTCATTCTGCGTGTATCTTTTAGAAAACCAATCTCCCCCTTATCATTGCTCCTCACCAGACTGATTAGAATAATATCCCTCTCCTGTCCCTGGAAGGCATCCACGGTATTGATGCTGATGTTTTCTTTCAGTTCCTGATAGTAGGGCTTCTCTTCAAATAATTCTCTGAGAATATGCAGCTGTGCCTTGTAAGGAGTGATAATTCCGATGCTGCTGCTTTTCAAAACTTTTATTCCATAATGTGTTTCCATTTCTTCAAGTACCAGAAAGAGTAGGTTCCCTTCGTCTCGATTGGCAGTACTTCTACTTTCCTTTTCTACGTGCTCCATAAATCCACAACCTGCTGTATCAATAAACTCTACCGGACGATCCTCGGGATGGACCTTCCAGGCTTTGTTAACCGTGGAGGCTTCAAGGTTTCCCTTGTAGAATTCCTGGCTGGAGAAATTCATGATTTCCTCATTCATCCGATACTGAACGGCCAACATGGTATCGACGGAAAGCCTTTTTGCGATTTTTTCGAATAATGTTTCATTCAAACCGGCCCTTCCCGCTTGGAACGATTTGATCGTAGGTGGTAACTGACAATGGTCACCGGCCATGATCACACGCTCTGCTTTTATGATGGGTATCCAGCAAGCGGGCTCCAGGGCCTGAGCGGCTTCATCGATAAAGAGGGTTGAAAAGGTCATTCCCTTTAACAGGTAATGTTCCGAACCGACCAATGTACAGGTGATTACCTGACTTTTAGCCATCAGGTCATTTGTGATGTAATGTTCCAGCATATCTGCCTGGTTGAGAATGTTATGAGCCTCCTGGAATAGCAGCTTTCTTTGCTCCCGCTCGGATCGGCCAAAATTTCTTTTGTATTTTTGGGCCATTCTGCGATATTCCTGTGCCTGTTTTCTTAGCTTTTTGATTTCCCGGTAACTTTCATGTTCTGCGATACGGGCATCGAGGGTCAGATGCGACAACTTTTCCGTTACCCTGGCGGGATGACCTAGGCGCATAGTAGCCAGTCCCCTGTCGCTTAACTTCTCTGTTAGCAGATCTACCGCGGCATTGCTTTGTGCACAAACCAGCACCTGCGTTTCCTTTTTCAGTGTTTGGTAAATGGCTTCGACCAATGTGGTGGTTTTACCTGTGCCGGGAGGACCATGAATTAGGGCAATATCTTTTGCCTGGATGATCTTATTCAAAGCGGAATTTTGAGAAGAATTTATTCCGGGTATTTCAAGTGGTTTTATCTGATGAAATTCGGGCTTTTGATAACCGAGTAAAATTTCCCTCAATTCTGCCAATCGGCTGTTTTCTGCTTTTCGAACCCTTTTTAGTGCATTAAACATTTCCTTGTAGCTCCCCTCGTCAAACATTAGCTGAACGCCAATCCGGTTTTCGGTCATCCAGTCGGGCAGCTCATCGTCATTCATGGTGATGACCAATATATCCTTTTTGATGTAGTTGATGACCCCGTGGGCCTGGTTTGAACCTTCTGAATGAAAAGACGATTGACCAAAAAATGAAACAACCGATCCTGACTGAAACGCATGCTCAATTTCTTTGTTACCGCCATTTTCAACTTCCAGAATGAGTCGCTCTGCCGTTCCGTAGTATTGCCTTCTGATATAAACCGGCGACCAGCAGATTCCCTGGGCGACGCGGTCTTTCACCGTGACTGAAAGCACCTTTCGATTGTATTCCTCTCGATCTTCGTTTTGCTCCTGTTTGAGTAAGACCTCTAAATTTTTTAGTTCTTCAATGGCTTTGGACATGGAATATGATCAGGGAGTTACAGGAATCAATTTGTCTTCTTTGAAAAGGGGAATGAATTTTCCGCTGTCAAGCGACAGGCTCAATAAATAATCCCTTTCTGTCAATAGATGTTTTAATCGGTTACGGTGGCTGGATTTTCTTAAATAACCAGGAAGATCTGTTTTGGCAATGTTCCAAAGATCAAGCGATGCTTTAGTGGAATCGCATTCTGTTTCAAAACCGGATGAAAGCAGTACATCGGCAAGTGCTCCGGCAAACAACGTGTCTTCCAGGTTGAACAGGTTTTTCCAGGAAGCACAAAGAATGACCACATTTTCATTCTTTAATGCCAGGTATTGTGCGATAAGACCAACATTCAGGAAAGACCCTACCAATACATCATCAGCTTCTTCAGCTACCAGTTTGATGGCTTTCGTACCATTGGTAGTAGAAAACACTACTTCTTTGCCAATCAGGTCTTCCTTGAAAAAATCAGAAGGTGAATTGCCGATGTCAGCAAAATCCAGCAATTTGCCATCCCTTTCACAAGCAACAAGATATCCTTTTTCTTTCATATTTCTGGCTTCTTCCAATCCTGCAACGGGGATAATTTTTGAGATGCCGTAGTCAACAGCCGCACAAATGGATGTAGTAGCCCGGAAAATATCTGCCACCACACCGATAAAGGTTTCTTTGATCAATCGGTGTTCGTAGAGTTTGGGAGAGAAACAGACTTCGATTTTTGGAGGTGGCATTTGTTTTTATTTTCCTGATGATACGTGTTTTTTGTGCATAGTTAATATACAGGTTTCAAATTACCATGTAGCATTTATTATTTCATGAAATCTTTCTTATTGAATATTCGATTGAGAAATCCATTTTATTAATCGCTTTTGTGACTTTCAGAATATTTAATTGGAAACACACTAAATAACGGATAATTATTATTTTGAACCACATAGGCACATAGAACAAAAAGCTCTTCTGTGCTCTATGTGCCTATGTGGTTCAGTAAATTTTTACCCGTTAGAGCTTCTTCTTTAGCAATCGATGGCGATTGGCAACCAAGGAATTACATACTTTAGGCTTTTGCTATTATATTTGATCAAACAGTACTTTACTATTTTTTTATCTTAATGAATAAAATGGGAATATCTCAAATACAAAAGAATGATGCTTTTTCGAATGGCAGCAAACCTACACAGAAATACTTAGATGATTTAACTTATCAAATAATTGGTTGTGCAATTGAAGTTCACAAACACATTGGGCCAGGGTTGTTGGAAAGTGTTTATGAGAAGTGTTTTGTACATGAACTAAATTCTAGGAGATTGAAATCTATGTCTCAGCAAAGAATCACGTTGATATATAAAGGATTGTCTCTGGATGCAGACTTACGGTATGATGTGTTGGTTGAAGATCTGATTATTGTCGAATTGAAAGCAATGGATGGTATATTGCCCATTCATGAGGCAATTTTGCTTACCTATTTAAAAATGCTTAGTAAGCCAAAAGGATTAATCATTAATTTCAATTGTACGAATATTGTAAAGTATGGCCAAAAGACGATGGTTAACGAGATCTATGCAGGATTGCCAAAAGAATAAGTTCTAAATGCGAACCACATAGGCACAAAGAACACAAAGCTCTTTTGTGCTCTTGTAGTTCAATCAAATATAAAAAGTATGAAAATCTACCATAACCCCCGATGCAGGAAAAGCCGTGAAACATTGCAAATAATCAATGATAAAGGAGCAGATGTAGAAATTATTGAATACCTGAAAACTCCCCCAACGGAATCCGAACTGAAAGAAATCCTGAAAAAACTTGGAATAAATGCCAAGGATCTCCTTAGAAAAGGAGAGACAATTTTTAAGGAAAAATACAAAGGAAATGAATTTACCGAAGATGAATGGATCAAGATTATGATAGAGAATCCGACCCTGATCGAACGGCCAATTGTAGTAAAAGGTGATAAGGCTGTTTTGGGGAGGCCACCGGAGAATGTGAAAAAGCTGGTATGAAGTGAACTTAGAGTAGTAGAATACTACCAAATTTTAATGAGGTTGGTTTTCCAAACGGTCCTTCAACCCTTTTTTTAAGGATAAGTAATATCTAATTGTTTATACCCTCCATATGGTATTGTCCAATTGATTTGAATGGCCTATCTTTGCCTCTATTTAGACTAAGTCTAAATTAATTTAATGAACGACAAGGAGAAAATTTCATTATGCCTGGCCGATGCGCAATCTGTCTTCAGAATGGGTTTGCGTAAACTTTTGTCTGCTTATCATGAACTTGATATCAAGGGAGAAGCCGGAAATATGAAAGAATTAAAAATGGTGATAGGTAAGCATCATCCCACCATTCTTATCCTTGACTACAATCCGAAATATTTTGATGGAGCAGAATTATCCAGAGTCCTCAATGAAGCCCCCGATTGCCGGGTGATAATTATTTCCAGTCAGATACACAAACTTGGCATTTTCAAGTCTCTGGATCTGAATATACTTGCTTATTTGACAAAAGAATGTAGTACAGATGAAATCGTTAAGGCCATCCAGGCTGTGAATACGGGAAAGCGGTTTTTTTGCAATAATATGCTGGACTCACTATTGAAAAATAAGCTGATTCAACAAGATCAGGTTGAAAACAACTCTTTAAAGGTGAATAATCTCACCAAAAGAGAAATTGAAATCGTCAAGCTTGTTGCACTGGGAAAGAGGAATAAGGAAATTGCTGTAGATCTAAATGTCAGCCACCACACTGTTCATACCCATCGTAAAAACATCCTCAAAAAGGTTGGCGTTAGGTCAGCGCTGGAACTAACCAACTATGCCAAGGAAATAGGTATCATTTAGAAAATTTCAATTTCGTTTAAAAATCAAATACCCTACAGAGGGTACTAAAAATACCCTTAAAAGGCGATTGATGGATGCGGCGGCCTGATGTAGATTTGCATTCTATTTAGATTTAATCTAAATAAAAAAATCAAACCTGAGCCGTGAGAAAAACTGGTTATCTCTTATTTTTTTGCTTGTTTGTTTCTATACAAACCTTCTGTCAGCAGGTACTCACTGCGTCACTCAAGGATACCGTGGAATACGGCACCCCTGTTCAGCTCGAAGAGGTTGTCATAACCGGTCAGTTTGAAGCGCAATCGGCTAGGAACTCCGTCTATAAAGTGACCACAATCGATAACCAGAGGATACAATCCCAAGCTGCAGTCTCCATGCAAGACGTACTAAGCTTTATCCTAAACGTCAGATTTTCAAGGGATAATGCAACTGGAATGGCCGGTATTTCCCTGCAAGGTGTTTCCGGGCAGAATGTAAAAGTTCTGGTGGATGGTGTTCCGTTAGTAGGCAGAGGAGGTGTGAACAATGAAGTCGACCTGAACCAGATCAACATCGATGAAATAGATCGTGTGGAAATAGTTGAAGGCCCGATGGCTGTCAACTACGGTTCGGATGCACTGGCCGGGGTGATCAACATCATCACCAAAAAGGACACTCTGGGTAAACTGAATGTAGTGGCAGGATTACACGAAGAAACCATAGGTGACGAATACAGCCTATTTTCAGATGGCATTCACTCTCCTTCATTGGTCGTTGGATATAAACCACATGATAATTGGTATACCCAGTTGGGTGCGAGGCTCAACCGCTTTGGTGGTTGGCAGGGAGATAATGAGGGCCGAAACAAATTGTGGTATCCAAAAACCCAGTATTTTGGAGATGCCCTGTTGCGTTACGAAAAAGACGGTTTTTCGATCTATTATAAATTAAACTACCTCAATGAGCTACTGGAAAACCAGGGGAATGTCAATGACAACAATCCTTTGAAAGATCCATTTGCTATTGACGAAGAATACAATGCCATCAGGTGGATGCATCAATTGCAATCGGACTGGAGCATTGGGAAAATGAAATCACATACGGTACTTTCCTATACCGATTATGAAAGAACCAGCAGGCAATTTACCAAAAACCTGACGACAGGAGAGGAAGAAAACACGGTTGAAAGTGAACAGGATACCGCATTTTATAAAGCCTTGTTTTTCAGGAATACCATCACCGGACTGCTCTCTAACGAAAAAATCGATACCCAAATTGGGCTGGAAGCCACGCATGAATCAGCAGGAGGAAGTACCCTGAGTGACGGGGATAAGCACCTCACTGACCTGGCGGTGTTCATCTCTGCCGAATTTAAATTGGGAAACCAATTGAAAATACGACCTGGTATCAGGGCGACCTATAACAGCGTTTTCACGACCATTCCGGTTCCCTCACTCAACCTTAAGTACGATATGTCGACCAACACTTCGTGGCGCTTGGGTTACGGAAGAGGCTTCAGGGCGCCTTCCATTCGTGAACTTTACCATGAATTCATCGATTCCAATCACAATATTGTTGGCAATGAAGACCTTGAACCAGAGTATTCGCATAACATCAATGCGGATATCAGCCATAATTTCCAAAATACTCCATTGCAGCTGAATATCGGGGGTTTTTACAATTACATTGATAACAGGATCACACTGTACACTCCATCAGGTCCGAACCAGGCGACTACCTATACAAACCTTTTAAAATACAAAACAACAGGTGGTATTGTTGGATTGACATCCAAATGGAGAAATCTTGAAATGTCTGGGGGCCTGACTTATACGGGAAGATATCAACAACTCAACGAGTCGCATGATACCGATGTGCCTCAGTTTGTTTTTTCGCCTGAAGTAAATGCTACGATACAATATTTCTGGTCCCTGCCCAAGATGCAATTCAACGTTTTCTACAAGTTTACCGGCTCTACCAGGCAATACCAGTTGGTCACAAATGAAGAAACTGGGGAATCACATCCTGAATTAGCCAAGATTGATCCCTATCAATTGTTAGACATCACCCTGCATAAAAACCTTGGAAAATACCTTGCTTTAAGCGGAGGCATTCGAAATGTATTGGATGTCACAAATCTGGAAAGCTCTATTAGCGGAGGTACACATGGAGGCGGCTCCCAGGTCAGCCTGGGCTATGGCAGATCATATTATCTAAAACTGAACTTTCATTTAAATAAATAAATCTACATGAAAAATAAATTGACAAATCTATTCATTGCTTTATGCCTTTCCCTTTTTTTGGCAGGTTGTGATGATGAGGATACTCCTCAGCCGGTAGCAATCAATTTTACCAACCAGGAGGTTGGTATCTCCTCCTCTTCACCATCAACCGAAGTAGGAATTACGTTTTCACGAGCGGTGTCGAGCGCTGGCGAAATCGAATTGACCATTTCTTCTGGCAACCTAACCTATGGAAGTGATGCTGATTTCTACACAGATCCCGAAGCAGCGGGTAACACCATCACCATCGCTTATGCCGTGGGGGATGAATCGGCAAATTTTACCGTATCTGCAGGTTCAGCATTAAACATCCAAAATGACGAGAACGTTACAATTTCACTTGTAGACTCAAATAGTGACCTGGTTGTTGGACAAAACTCAACTGTAACCGTCACTTTTTCTGAGAATTATATTGCTCCGGCAGGTACAATTGAATTAAATGCCGGTGGTGCAACATTTTCCAATCAGTCGTATGTAGATTTAAGCAAACTTCAGCAAACTACATTAGACAAGTATAACTGGGATCTTGGCTTTTCAACTGCAGCTGGTGAACATAGTGTCGTTCTCAACAGCCCGGCTTTTACCATGGCAAGGTTGATAGACAAAGACGACCTGAACGCAGTAACTGCTGAAGATACCGTTGATTTTGGTTATGAAATGAGCATCCCTCCACCTAATTTCGATGCATCAATAGGTTCCTTTGCATGGGTTGATTCACCAGATGGCAATCTGGAAACTACGGCAATTGGCGCTATCAGTGCAACAGCTTCGGAAAACAAAGTGTTTATCATCAAAAGGGATGGTGACAGGAACTGGAAGAAAATCAGGGTATTGCAAAATGAAGATAACTATACACTGCAATATGCAGATATAGCTGCCACAACTTTCGAAACCCTGGAAATCACCAAAAAAGAAGATTTCAACTTTATATTTGTTGATCTCGATAATGGTGAAACGGAGGTAGAACCGGCGAAAGATTCATGGGACATCATGTATGGTAGCTATACTGAAACACTTCCGCTTGGACCAGGAATGTTTATTCCTTACGGCTACCTGGATTTCATTACGATCAACAGGAATAACACCGAGGTAGGCATGGTCATGATCGAAGACATAACCTACGATGATTTTTCATCTGACGATATTGGCAGTGTTGAATTCAGTAGCGCTGTGGATGCAATCGGTGAAAACTGGAGACAAGGTGGAGGTCCCGGAATGGGGCCATCTTTGCATGAAGACCGGTTTTTTGTATTGAAAGACTCAGAAGGAACTTTTTTTAAAATTAAATTTACCAGGCTTACCTCAACAGATGGAGAGCGTGGTTATCCTGAATTCACTTTTGACAGGGTTCATTAATCAGCTTTAATCAATTAATCGATAGAGAAATTATGAAAAAACTAATCTCATTACTTGCAGCAAGCCTTATAGTATGCATAGGCTTTGCACAGAAGAAAAAAGACATCGAATCCATTAAGGAAATGTGTGGATGCTATGAAGTTTCATTCAACTTTGCCGAGACATTTTCGCCTGACAAGGATTACGAATTCCACGATAACTACCGGAGCGGGGCACTGGAATTCGTCATTCCGATCGTGGAAACAAAAGACAAGATCGTATTGCAGCATTTGCTGATTGCGATGGATACGATGATCATCAAACACTGGAGGCAGGATTGGATCTATGAAAATACAGATTTGTATGTGTACGATAAAGACTACACATGGAAATACCAGAATTTGCCTGCAGCAAAGGTAAAAGGCACCTGGACACAAAAGGTTTACCAGGTTGACGACAGTCCCCGTTACGAAGGAGCTGCTACATGGGTACATGTGGATGGTAAGAACTATTGGGAAAATACCACGGATGCACCATTGCCACGAAGGGATGCTACCAAAAGGAAGGATTACAATGTGATGAAGCGCAAAAATCGGCAAGAAATTACCGATTATGGCTGGGTTCACGAGCAGGACAATGAAAAACTTGTACGCGACGATTCAGGCGATAAATTATTGGTAAAAGAAAAAGGCTGGAATACCTACACCAAAGTCGATGACAGCAAATGCCAAGTGGCAAATGATTGGTGGGCAAAAAACCAGGTTTACTGGCAAAGTGTAAGAGAAGTTTGGGATGAATTGTATGATACACACCAAACCCTTGCTTTCGAAAAAAGGGTAGATGACAAATTCCTCTTCGAACGACTTTTTGAATTAGGAGATTCTGAGGGCGCCAACGATCCTTCAAAATCTGCTGAGGTTAAAGAAAAGATCAAGGAAGCAATTACCATCCACCTAAAAGGTGATGCAAAATTTGCTTCAGTAAAATAGACCCTACTATTTAGTCATGGCACGACTCCGAGTCATGCCATGACTTTCTTTCACAAGGCTTTACTGATCAGGCACGATCCTTCTCATGTAAGGCTAGCTACCAGATTGTAATTGCAAGGGTGAATGTGGTTTTTAAATTTGCACCCATGAGATATTTTTCGAACTGTTCAATCCTGATTTTTTTGAGTGTAATTATTCATGCATGTTCCCCATTTTCCGGTCCGGTAGATGAAGCAGTTTCCGATTCCTATTACTTTTCTAAGTCAGGGAATGACATTTGCTACAGCCCTATGGGAAACTGGTTTGAGCTGGGAAACGATCAGCTAAACGCTGATGCAGAGAGTTTTGAAGTGATCGCCCCTGACTTTGGCAGGGATAAGGACCATCTTTATTTCAAAAGTTATATCATTGACAGCGAAGCTGATAAAAATTCATTTACCGTTAAGGAAGATTACATTTTCTTTGATAAAAACCATGTTTACGTTCCGTTCGATTACCTGCCATATGAATTCAGGGATGAGCATCAGCATACTGATCATTTGTGGATTGTTGAAGAAGCCAATCCTGAAACATTTGAAAAGATCGACAGTGACTGGTCAAAAGATGACGTAAATTATTATTATAATTACCAGCCTATCGATGTCGATTATCATTCATTTGAGGTGCTGAATGAAAACTTCGCAAAAGACCAGAACCAGGTTTATCTACTGAAAGACTTTCAATTGTTAACGTCAACAATTGATGCACCTACTGCAAAAAAGTTGACCAACAGGTATATTCTCGATAAAAACTATTTGTATGATTTTCAGGAATATCAGAATGGAAAAGTGGTGGATTCGCTCATAGCTATTTCCATTCAAAACCAGGGTGATTTAAGGATCATCGAAAATGAGTATCTCCTGTTCGATAAAAAGATAGTTTATGATGGATTTGAAATCGAAAATGTTGATGCTTCTACTTTTCAGGTAGTAAAACTACCCTATACCAAAGACCAACAACAGGTCTATTACTACGGAAAGCTAATAAAAGGTGCTGATCCGGTAACTTTTGAAGTATTTGAATCTCCTATTTACACCAGAGATAAGGATCGGGTTTTTGCTTATGGAGAAGTCTTGCAAGAAGCGGATGTCAAGACTTTTGGCCCCTCAGATGATAAAAACTCACTGCTCTACCGAGATAAAAACCACATTTATCGCGGCAATGAAATAGTCACGGATTAAGGAAACTAACCATATTTAGTCATGGCACGACTCCGAGTCGTGCCATGACTAATTCTCGATATCCCCTAAATAGGGTATAAAAAATACCCTCCAAATGCGATTGTTGAAGAGTGTCTTCCACTGTACTTTTGCAGTCTATTTAGATTTAATCTAAATAAAATCGAGCAGAAAAATTTACAACTAAAAACCTGAAACTGAATTTAAACCTCGGGAACCTGAGATGAAAAGTATATTAAATACCCTCTTCTTCACCTTCTTGTTTTTCACGACACAAACTACTTTTGGCCAGGTCAGTGGTCAGGTGACAGATGCTGGTGGCGATGCTATTCCCGGTATCAATATAGTTCATCAATCTAAGGGTACAGGTGCATCAACTAACGAAAGTGGAAAATACATTTTGCGGGATCTCAATAAAGGAGAGCACAGTTTTGTTGTGTCTGGGGTTGGATATGAAACCCAGGTCATCAAAGTCAATTATAAGGGGAGGCCAGTTAACTATGATATCCAATTAAAAGAAAATACAACCACCCTTGAAGCTGTGGTGGTTGAAGGAAAATCAGAATTTACAGAGAAAAAAGAGCTTCCCTACGCGGTGTCAGTTGTGGATGTAAAGCCTTTGAAAATGCAAAACCTGGACGTCAATCAGGTACTGGGAAGGATTTCAGGAGTAAGGATACGCGAAGACGGTGGTCTGGGGTCTAACTTTAATTTTACCCTGAATGGCTTTTCGGGCAACCAGGTAAAATTTTTCCTCGACGGAATACCCATGGACAATTTCGGTTCTTCCCTGACCATGAATAACATTCCCGTCAACCTGATTTCCGGCATTGAAGTGTACAAAGGAGTCGTTCCGGTACATCTCGGCTCGGATGCACTGGGTGGCGCCATCAATATTGTTACCAACAATGGTGTTAAGGATTATCTGAATGTTTCATATTCTTTTGGTTCATTTAATACCCACCGGGCGTCGGTCGTAAGCCGAATTACCAATGAAAGTGGATTTTTGGTTAATGCGAATGGCTTTTTTAATTATTCTGACAACAATTACAAAGTGGAGGTAAGTGTTCCCGATCCGGTATCAGGAAAATACGGTGACCCGGAAGAGCTGGAAAGGTTCCATGATGCTTATCGCTCACAAACCATTCAGCTTGAAGCTGGATTTGAAAATAAAAAGTTTGCAGACCAGTTGCTTTTTGGACTGATTGCTTCGGGCAACCACAAGGAAATTCAGGTAGGTAGCAACATGAACAAGCCAATTGGTGAAGCCTATACAACAGACAAGGCCATTATTCCTACCCTCAAGTATAAAAAACAAAATTTCCTCACGAACGGTTTGACATTCACCATGAATTCTGCCTTCAATATCAGGCAGTCCATGCGGGTTGATACCGCCAGCAAGATCTATGATTGGTACGGCAATTTTACCTATCGCGGTGTGGACGTAACCTCGGGCGAAATAAGCTGGGATAAAACAAAATTCCGTTTCAATGACCGGTCTGTGATGGTTACCGGAAATTTTATATATGAACTGGGGAAACATCAAACCCTCTCACTCAACAATACCTACAGCTGGTACCGCAGGGTGGGTGAAGATCCGATCAGCTACAATGCGGTTCCATTTAGCGAACCGAATTTTCTCACCAAAAATGTAACAGGACTGTCCTATTCTGTCAACCTTTTTAATGAAAAACTCAGGACAGTCGTTTTCGGTAAGTGGCTTATGCTTGACGCCCTTATGCGGGAAGACGCCAACAGCGATTCAGAATTTGAATTGGCAACCATTACCAATCATGAATCCTACGGAGGTTACGGTATCGCATCTACCTACTTCTTTCTTGAAAACATTCAAATTAAATTCTCTTACGAAAATACCTATCGGCTTCCCGAAGTTTATGAAATGTTTGGTGATGGATTGTTGCTACAGAGCAGTTCGAATATCAAGGCTGAAAAAAGCCAGAATTTTAATGTTGGCATTCTCGGGAGGCACCGGATCAACCGACACGAATTCCTTTTTGAAGCAAGTTATCTCTATCGCTTACCCGAAAACCTGATCAGGAATGTTGCAACGGGGGTTACGAGTGTGTATGAAAACCTTCAATCCGCCAAGGCCAACATCATTGAAGGCGGAGTAAAATACCGCTACTCCGAATTGCTTCATTTTGAGGTCAATGGAACCTATCAGAATATTGTGAACAACCAGGAATTTACCTCTACGGGAGGGATCAACTACCTGTATGGAGATCGGTTGCCTAATACCCCGTTCCTGTTTGCCAATGCGCAGGCAGGCGTCTTGTTTGACAAGGTAGGCCTTGAATCCGGTAAGTTGGGAATAGATTGGTCAACCCAATTTGTCGAAGCCTTTTACCTGAAATGGCCAAGCCAGGGAAGTGCCGAAAGCAAGTATGATATACCCAGGCAGCTATCTCATAATTTGTCAACTTCTTATTCCCTTGAAGACGGTAAGTACAATGTTTCCCTTGCTTGCACCAATATTTTCGACAGCAAGTTGTATGACAATTTCATGCTCCAGAAGCCGGGAAGGGCATTTAATGTTAAGCTGAGCTATTTTCTGCAATAAAAAATATTACCAAAGAATAAATGAAAACTAAGATGAAAACAACAATTTTAAAAAACGGGATCATTTACATGATTGTCCTTTTTATCATAGGATTAGCATCCTGTTCTGAGGATGAAGTAGGCCCCTCTGATGAAACCGATACGACAGATGTTGATACAACAGATCAATTTGTCGCGAAGTATGTGATGTCCCTGAGAACTCAAAATGCAGATGACGAAAGCGCGGACTACTTTCTCGCCCTTGACGATATTATGTCCGGCGAAATCAGTGCCCAGGGTCAGGGAATCGAGCTGGTTGGTTGGAACTACAATGGATTTTTTGGCGATCGTTATTTCGCGTTTGGCTACGATCTCAATGAATGTGTCGGCTATGACGTAATTGATGGAGCGCTCGTTGAGCAAGGTAAGTTTGTATTCGAAAGATTTGACGTGATGAATGCCATCGATGACGACTATTTTATGGCCATCGGCGCGCCGTGGGGAGGAGGTTCATACAATTGCCAGCTTCAGGTGGTTGATATCAATGATATTTCCATTTCAAAAAATGTGCAACATCCGATTTACGAAAGTTATTATTATGTCGATTCGCTGGATATGGATATCCAGTTAAATGCCTGGCCAACCGGTTCGTATGTGGATGGAGACAAATTGTACGTAGCATTTTATCCGCTTGAAGGTGCCTCGTGGATCACTCCAAATACGGATACTGCCTTTGTAAGTGTCTTTTCTTATCCGGAAATAGAATACATCAAAACCATCAAAGATTCACGGACTTCCCCAATTGGATACTACGGTGGTTCACCAAGCATTATTGAGGATGAATCAGGGAACCATTATACCCTATCTGGTAGTGCCCTTTCTACAGGATTTTCCCAGGCTACCAAGCCTTCAGGAATATTGCGGATCAATGCCGGTGAGGAAGAGTTTGATCCGGAATATTTTTTCAATGTCGAAGCAGAAGGATATAAAGTGATTTCAGGCGCCTATGCAGGAAATGGCCTTGTTGTGGCCAGGGTGATCACTCCTCAAATGGATGAAGCAGCTGCGGATGTTAATTCGTGGGCAGCATTCAGCGAAGTAGCTCCCATCTTGAATGTTGCTGTTTTGGATTTGAATAACCAGACGATATCCGTTGTAAATGAAATTCCATTACACGGTGGTCAGTACCAGACTCCTTACCTCGTGGAAAACGGTAAAGTTTATGTTTCAGTGAACGACAGCCAGGAAGCCTTTGTGTATGAGGTAGATGCTGCTACAGCAACAGCAACCAAAGGAGCAAAACTAATAGGTAACCAATTCCAGGCCTTGTTCGCGGTCAACTAATTACAAATGAAAAAAGCAATCTCAGTACAACTTAGCATATTGTTCACACTCATGATCTTTTTCATGGGTGTGAACCCTCTTTTTGCTCATTACATGTGGGTTGAAACCAATCCTATAGGGGAGATCGGAAAAGAGCAGGAAGTAAAGGTCTTTTTTGGAGAATATACCTACGGGCTGCGGGAAGAAGTGGGTGGCGAAAACTTCGAAAGGGTAAAGAAATTCAAAGCCTGGATAGTAGCTCCGGACGGCAGTAAAGAAGGTTTGACATTTGTTCCGTCCGAAAAGTTTTATGTATCCACTTTCATTCCCAAGACCGAAGGAACGTACTCCGTTCTGCTCGACAACAACGAAATTGATGTGATCGATTATACCCAGTACGACTTTGGTATTTTCAAAACGCATTACCATTCTCTCGCGAAAGTATTTGTTGGGAAAACCCCTGGGAAGACGGTTTCAGAAAATCCTTTGGGAATTTCGATTGTCGACGTGTCGGAGAGAAACTTAGAAAAAGGAAGTGATCTCAAATTGAAGATCCTTTACAAGGGAGAGCAATTGGCCGATACAGAAGTAAGTGTTTTCGTTGCCGATCAGTGGTCAAAACAGCTGACAACTGATGAAAATGGCGAGATTTCCTTGACCCTTCCCTGGGACACAAAATTCATTGTGGAAGTGACCAAAAAAGAAGAGGTGCCCGGATCATACAATGGCGAAGAATATGAATTTATCTGGCATTGCGCCACCTATTGCATTGATTTATCTAATTGATAATAAACAGTTCAAAAAAAGGAAAAATACCTCAAATCCCCATTTGGAGGGGGTAAGGGGGATGTCGTTTCAGAATAAATTTTTCCTTTTTTTCACTCTATTATAAGGTAAAAACTGGTCTTAAATTAAATCAAAAATTAAATGATAACCCTCGCTTCACTGATCTGTTTTTTGGGCTTTTACGCTTGCTACCTGACTTCATCCAAGTCGGTCCCATTGGAGTTTCGCTTTGGAAAGTGGCTGCAGAAAAATCCAAATGTTTCCAATTCAATCGGCTTGTGCCTTTTTGCCATATCGTGTATCCTGTTGATCTGGAACCTTGGAGTTGGAGCGGGAATACTCACATTTTTCATCTTGCTGATGGCGGTTGGTAGCATGATCATTATACTTAATCCATTGAAGATCATTGGTTTTCGGGGCATGGTATTCATTGTTGTCTTGTTTTTATTTTTTGAAACCATCAAATTTTAACCATGCCGGCCAATTCCAAATACCTGACAAAATCCGGATGGCAGCGATTTGCTAAGATTTCTGCAGCTATTCTCGGTGGCTACCTGTTGACCATGGCCTTTCACCTGACACTGGCACTTTGGCTGGATCGGCCAACCGTCTTGATCACAGCTGCTTTCAGCGGTTTTATTGTCTGGGCGGGCTTGATGATCTTTGCCTTTATGTCAAAAAACGGATGGAAAATTTGGGGTATTTACCTAGGGTTGACGGTAATTTTCTCAGCCATTATATATCTGGATAAATTCTACTAACAAAATCATTGGATCCGCATGGACAACCGATTACACAATATTTTCTTTCATACCCACACCATCAGCGGTATTGTCATCAGCGTGTTGCTGTATGTGATATTCTTTGCCGGGTCTTTTTCCTTTTTCAGGGATGAAATTGTTAACTGGGAACGAAACCACTCTATCACCAGTACAGAGGATATCACCATGGATTACGATGCTGCGATGCAGTCGCTGGATGAAAAATACGATCTGCATGGCCGTGACATTGCAATTGGCAAATACTATATCGAGCGGAGGGTTGGAGTTAATCTGGGAGCTTCCAAAGATTCACTGGCAAGCGACCAGGCAAAGGAATCCCATTTTTTCTACCTGGATACCGAAACCCATGAGACCGCAAAATACGAAGAGTCGTATACGCTGGGGGAATTTCTGTACCGACTCCATTTCTTTGCGCAGATCCCCTATCCGGCCGGTTATTACCTGTCGGGATTCACAGCATTCTTTTTTCTGTTTGCGATATTGACGGGTGTCCTTGTTCATTGGAACAAGATCGTTTCCAACTTCTACACATTCCGGCCCTGGGCCAAGTTGAAAACAATTTGGACGGATGCCCACACGGCACTGGGTACGATCGGTTTACCTTTTCAATTCGTCTATGCTGTGACAGGTGCATTTTTCATGCTCCAGGCTTTACTAGTGGCGCCGAGTGTATTTGTTTTTTATGATGGCGATCAGGGTAAACTATATGAAGAACTAGGTTACAGCGAACCTGAAATTGAATATGGATATCAGGCACTTGAAAAGCCCATGAGCATCAATGAACTGGTTGCAAGGACAAGGACACAATGGATCGATTTTGATATCCATCACCTGCATATTTTTAATTATGGCGATGCAAATATGCATGTCTCAGTGGAAGGTATTACCCGGAAAGATGTAAAATTTACCGGGCCGGGAAAAATGGTCTTTAACGCTTCTACCGGAGAGGTTGTGGATGAGGTTGATCCTTTCATGAGAGCAAGTTACCTGGAGGGAGTAAAAAATTCATTGTACCGGTTGCATTACGGTGATTACGGCGGATATGGATTACGGATTATTTCATTTGGGCTGGGATTGCTTTCCTGTTTTGTGATCCTGTCAGGGGTAATGATCTGGCTGGTGGCGAGAAATAAAAAACATATACCAGAAAAGAAAAGGAGATTCAACGAATGGGTGGTCAATATCTACCTGGCCATTTGCCTGGGAATGTACCCGATAACAGCACTTACTTTCATCGCAGTCAAAGTGATCCAACCAACGGGAATGAGCTTTCTTTATTCCTTTTATTTCATTGGGTGGCTGGTGATTGCGGCATTTTTCACCTGGAAAAAGGACATTGCTTTTACGAATAAATATTCACTTTTGTCGGGTGGGATTTTAGGCCTGATCATTCCTGTTGTTAATGGCGTTGTGACCGGAAACTGGTTCTGGCTGACATTTATGAATCAGCAATTCGGATTCTTCCTGGTTGATACATTGTGGATTGCTGCCGGGGTTATCTCGCTGTTTGCTGTTCGCCAAATAAATAAAAAGAAAAGGGATCAGCTAGGTGAACAGAACGGTCAGGCGAGCAGGAAAAAGCGCCAAAAAATTTCTGTGAATCATCAACCTGTTACCACTGAGGTTTAAATATTTTTCGGTGAAAAAATTTAAATGATCAGCGGCATAATATTCTTTTCGTAAATAAGTTTTAGGAGTAATCAAAGGGGAAGTTGTGGTTAAGAAATTAAGCCCTGCGGATCGACCAAACAATCAAAATTACCAAATTTGCCTGGTCATTCGCAGGCACCAATTTTTACCAATTTCCCCGGTTCGTTTGTTTTTTCCCTCAGATTTAGTTTTAAGCATTTATATCAAAAGCATAATTGTAAGAGAAGAAAATTCCCGGCCTTGTGCCGGGATCCCCAGGAAGTGATTCACCAAGTAGATATAAGGAATAAACAAATCGATTCCTCTGATATTTAATAATTCTCTTCAATTTGGAAGAGATCCCGGCACAAGGCCGGGAATTATCGATTTATAGTGATTTTTTTTATGGTCTAAATTTTTAATAATCAACTTTATGTAAAAAAATTAAAAGTAAAAGAAGAATATATTTGGCCTCTAACTTAGCAGACGGATGTGCTAACCTATTTGTGGTAGCCTAACAAATCATTAAATCACCCGACCTTCACTAAAGTTTTGGAAGGCAGGCAAATCACTAAATCAACACATCACAAAACCAAAAGATCACTAAATCACAAGATCACCACATCAGCAAATCACAAAATCAACACATCACCAAATCATCTTAATGTCCCCAATCAGATAATTCCTTCATCAAAATTGTGGTAATTACGGTTTCATAAAAAACCGAACCTTTTTTATCATGAAACCGCATCTTATTTGCATTTTTCTAATTCTTTTCTTCACATGGGGAATTTTTGCCAACGTCCAAAGCCAGAATTTTTTAAACACCACTTTCAAAAACCTGGAAGGAAACTACGTTACGCTCGACGAGGAAAAGGGTGAAAAGCTGACCATCCTCGATTTCTGGGCGACCTGGTGTAAGCCTTGCGTGAAATCCATTCCGGAAATGGTCAAGCTGAACGACGAATTCAAAGACCAGGGAGTGAAGTTTTTTGGCATTAACGAAGATAGTCCGAGGAACATCAACAAAGTCCGGCCATTCGCCCATTCCAAAGGAATTGACTATGAAGTTATCTTGGATTCTGACCAGGAGATCATGACGGAACTGGTGGTTTCCGTACTGCCAACGATGATCATCCTGGATGAAAATGGCAAGGTGGTTTATTCACATCAGGGCTACAATACGGGCGATGAATTGATCATTAAACAAAAAATTGAAGAGCTGCTATCCAATGCGAATTAACCTTTATTTTTTGATTCTTACGGCCATTTTTTACAGTCAGCTTTCATTCGCCCAGGGAATATTTTCCGGCTCCAATATGATGGAATTTCAATACGGAAACCTGCCCAACCTTGAACCGAAAGACCAGTTTTCCCTTTACGATCAGCTCAATCTAGCCTATCGATATAAAACCCTCAATGCGCAAATAAGGATCGAACAATACTATCCATCTTTCGGAACAGATAATAAATATTTTCGGCTCAGCCAGGCGAAAGTACAATACCGATCTAAAAAGCTGGATTTGCAGGTTGGGAATATCTACTCTTCTTTCGGGCGTGGGTTACTCCTAAGGATGTACGAAATTCCCGGATCTATCTGGGAAACACGCGGCTACCGGGTGCGATATGGTTTTTACAAGGACATGCTGGGAGGATCGGCCAAAATCAATCTCAACAACCTGGAAGTAAAAGTGCTGGGAGGAAAAGTGTTGGATGTCACCCTGCCACCAACGATCAGTGATGGCAATGTAAAAGATCAAATTCAAGCGAGAAGGCCGGACCTGGTCGCCGGCGCTGAGACCAGTTATCGTTTCAACAAACAAAAGGTTGGCCTGATGTATATGAGAAATGAAACGAATAATAATTCATTGGGCAGTGAGGATGATATCATGGTCAGCCACTATGCCTCGATCAATTATGAAGGAATTTTGCTTAACAACCTGTCTGTTTACTCAGAGCTCGCCCATAAAATCGAAAAAGGGATCAATGTGTTTTCTTTTGACAGGGAGGCGGCATATGGAGGCTACATCGGATTGAATTATTTTATCAATAACATTGGCGCAAGCCTGGAGTACAAAAACTACCACAATTTTTTCATCGGGACGGGCGTCAATGATCCACCGACTCTGGTGAAGGAACAATCGTACCGGTTGTTGAACCGCAGTACACATGTGCCTATTCTAACCGATGAAAGTGGCTACCAGCTTGAAGTCTATTACAACATGAAAAATGGCAGCTTGCTGACTTTTAATACTTCCATGGCTCGTAATGAAGTGGTTGAGGGAGATCCCACCTACTTCCTCGAGTTTTTCGGGGAATACCAGTTTTATGCGGGAGATAATATTTCGGGAAAGGCTTTTGCCGACTACTCCCGCGATCCCTTTATCAATGAAATGAACCGCTATGCAACAGGAGGAATAGTTGAGATGGCCCATGAAAAGCTTAGCTCTACGGTCGAACTGGAGTGGCAAATGATCAATCGGGTAACGTCTATGGATGTCACTTTTTCCAACTGGTACGTGAATTACACCCTTTCCAAAGCCTCGAAGTTCAGCGCTTCCCTGCTGCTTGAAGTAACGGGAGATCCCGTTCAAGTGAACGAAGGCAAAAATCACAACTTTTATCCCTCAACGTCATTTAGCTACCATATCAATCCTAAAAATATTTTTACATTGTTTGTGGGCAAACGTCGAGGTGGACCGGCCTGTAATTCAGGTGTTTGCTATGATGTGCTGGATTTTGAGGGGCTTGAAATGAGATTTTCAACCAGATTTTAATATCATGCAAAAGACATTCAAACCGTTTCTTCTTTTATTCTGTTTAAGCATTTCTTTTTTCTCGATTGGCCAGAATGTTGGCGATCCTGCTCCCAATTTCAGCCTGGAAAAACTTGGAGGCGGTCAGTTCACTCTTTCCTCTCAAGAGGGAAAAGTCGTTTTTATTTTTCTATTTGGGTATTCCTGTCCTCATTGTCTGGCAAATGGTCCCAACACTCAATCGGGTATTTATGAAGTGTTTGCTGGAGATCCCGACTTTGTAGCAGTAGGCGTGGATACCTGGGATGGGAATGAGGCCGGCGTGGAAAGCTTTAAATCCAGTACCGGAGTTGGATATCAACTTTGCCTGAAGGGGTCTGGTTTGGAAGACTCTTATAATTCAACCTACGACAGGATAATTGTTGTGGATCAGAATGGCATTATTCAATATAAAGCCACTGCAAATGCAACAGCCTCCGTGGTTAATCAAGCGAAATCAGTTATCGAAAGTTTATTGGCAGAAGGAGGAGATGATGATGATAAAATGGATGATGACATGATGAAAGAAAATATGATAACAGGCCTGAGTGATACGGACAATTATCAGAGTGCGACCGAAATATTTCCCAACCCGGCAAGAGATGTTTTGAACATTGAAGCATCGTCTTTTGAAGGAAATGAACTGGATGTCAGGATCTTTGATACAACCGGTAAAAAAGCATTCAAGGGAAAAATCAGGAAGCTGGAATCGGATTTTGTACAGGTTCCGGTTGAGCAGTTAAGGAATGGGCTTTATATTTTACAGGTAGAATCGACTGGTCAAAAGATTACGAGGAAGTTTTTGGTGATGAAATGATGTTTTGATTTGGTAATGTACTGATCTGCTAATAATTCTTTGCTGATCTCTACAGCGTCATTGCGAAAGTAGCTGGCATGGGGTTTTAGAGAAGGAGCGAAATGTGGCAATCTCGTGCTTGAAAGCAATGATATTTAACACATCTCTGCAATTTGCAGGAGACTCTGGTACAAGACCGGAGACATGGATTTTTAGTTTTTTGCTTAACTTCAATTCTAAGGCAGTTTCTTCAGGATGACACTGCAATTTTTGCTTTTTCCACTCCTTTAAACTTATCAGGATTTCTCATGATAAACATTCTCTTAACCCGATTCTGGACCATTTCAAATTGAATGATGGTTTGCACTGTTTCACGACTTCGAAAGATGATCCCGGGAGCATGATTGATTTCCGTTACCTCTGCCTCCAAATCCTTGTAATATTTTAGAGCCAACCCTTTTATAAATTTGATCACATTCTGACTTCCATAAATAGTATTTCGGGCAGCAGAAGCCTTTCCTCCATGATCCGTTTCAATGGTAATGTCGTCGATCAGCAACTGCTCAAGTGATTTGAAATTGGTTGAGTTCAATGCCTGAATGAAGGAATGAATAAATGGCCTGTTGGAAGTTTTGATTTGTGTATTGTAAACATCCTGACTGATTTTCTTTTTCGATCTTCTCAAGATCTGTCGAGAATTTTCAACCGTAATATTTAATGTTTGTGAAATGTCTTCATGTGTGTAGTGAAAGATCTCTTTCAGGATGTAAACGGCCCGTTCCCGACCGGATAGCTTTTCCAATAAAACCATCAGTGAGTAGGTGATAATTTTTTCTCTGTCTACATCGTGAAAAGTTTCCACACCCGTTTGAACCGGTTCTGGAAGCCACGTGCCAGGGTATTTTTCCCTTTGATGACGGGCAAGGCTTTTGAAATTAATGGCTTGGTTGATGGCGATTTTGATCAGGTAGGATCGTGGGTTTTCGATTGATTTCTGATCGATTTTCAGGAATTTGATAACCGATTCCTGGGCTACATCCAGCGCATCGTCTACTGAACCGACAATGTTATAAATGTAGGGGAAGAGAATGTTTTGATAATTTTGGATCAGTTCGTTGGTCATATAGTAAATTTATAGTCATCCTGATCCGCCAGCTGGCGGATCAGGATGACACTGTTATTATTTTTACTTTTTAATCCGCCATTTGATACTTCTGTAACTGAAACGAACCGGCCACATTGTTAAATACTTTTGTGGTTCTGTTCCAGACATTGATCTGTGCCACAACGGTAGTTAAGTTAACAATTTCATCATCAGTAAAATGCTTTTTTAACCCTTCGAAAACCTCCTCCTCTAACCCGCCATTTTGAGTCAAAGTCAGGTTTTCTGCGAAGCGTAAAGCAGCCTGTTCTTTTTCCGAATAATATTCTGTTTCTCTCCATGCGGAAACCGAATAGAGTCTTTGAGGATCTTCTCCGTAGTGTTTGGCGACTTTATAGTGCATATCCAGACAATACGCACAATTGTTGATCTGGGATACCCTAAACTTGACCAATTCGATCAATTTGATATCCAGCCCGCAATTTTTAATGTAATCTTCAACAGCAAGGAAGGATTGTAATACGGGCTGTGGGAACTTTTGCAATTTTATTCGTGTCATAATTATTTTATTTGATTTACTAACACGACAGAATCCGGAGAAAAAACGTGACACTTATTTTTACAATTTAAACCAATCATCATTTTCCATCCGTACTTTCCATATTGATTTATTAAATTGAAACCGTATACCAAACCAGAAAAATAATGTCTGACAAAATACGATGGGGCATCATCAGCACCGCGAAAATCGGCGTGAAGCAGGTCATTCCTGCTATGCAGAAATGTGAATATGCGGAGATCACCGCAATCTCTTCCCGAAATCTGGAATCAGCCAAAAAAGCAGCTACTGAATTGAATATCCCCAAAGCATATGGTAGCTACGAAGAGCTTTTTGACGATCCTGAAATCGATGCGATTTACAATCCCCTCCCCAACCACATGCACCTGGAATGGACGGAAAAAGCGATTCGAGCCGGAAAGCACGTATTGTGTGAAAAACCATTGGTTTTGACAACTGATGAAGTAAAGCAACTAATGAAGCTTAGGGATGAATTTAGCGTGAAGGTCGGAGAAGCCTTTATGGTCCACACCCATCCGCAATGGGTCGATGCTGTGAAAAGGATCGGCAGAGGCAAGTTAGGAAAGTTTAAGATTGTACAGGGTTTTTTCAGCTATTACAATGTCGATGAAAATAATATTCGAAACATAAAGGAATATGGCGGCGGAGCTATGTGGGACATTGGTTGTTATCCGATCCATACATCGAGATTTGTGTTCGGCGATGATCCTGTTCGCGTGGCTGCGCAGGTTTCGTATGATCCGAAATTTGATACCGATATTCTCTCTTCTGTTCTAATGGAATTTCCTTCGGGGCAGGCATCCTTTCATGTCAGCACCCAGCTGGTCCCATATCAGCGAATGAGTTTTTTCGGAGACAAAAAGCGACTGGATATCGAAATCCCGTTTAACGCGCCAAATAACAAACCTTGTCGCTTGTTTATCAACGAGGGAATATTTTCACAAGTAAAAGAAGAAGAAATCAGCTACCCGGTTTGTGATCAATACCAGGTACAAGGTGATGCTTTCAGCAGGGCAATACTGGAAGACACAGAGGTACCTGTTCCCCTGGAAAATTCATTGGGTAACATAGCTACGATCCAGGCAGTTTTGAGAGCCGGAAAAAGCGGAAAGTGGGAAGATGTTGTAAAATAAAAAATAAAAATCTTCCTGAACTTGTCACATTGTGATCCCTTTTGGGTTTCAGGATCGGTATATTCAAGCAAACGATAGTGAATCAAGTTTCTAATGACATAGACATATGTCATTCCATTATGAATCAAAGACTATTGTTTTCAGCTTCAGGATGACTTTTAATGTTTAATTTTTCAGGTATAAACGCTCTTTGTTCCGCCTGTGAAAGTGGGTTATGAAAATTTTTTAAAAAAGATATGTAACGCCGACTGTTCCCCCGGCAAGCACATTTCCGCCACCGAATTCCAGGTTAACACCCAGGTTGTCTTTGAAGAAATATCTTCCACCTACATGGACACCAACTGAAAATCCTCCATTAGCAGAGCCTGGATAATCAATATCCAAAGGCGAATCATATAATTCAGATTTCCAGCTATAATATCCTATTCCTAACCCCGCATAGACATCCCATTCGCTAGGTAATTCTAACAATTCATTGAAGTGGTAATCTCCTCTTACTACTATCCCGAAGATCCTGTGCTTATACTTTAACCCTGAGATTGTTTCTTTATCTCCCTGATATGAAATATCACCACCAACCGTAACATTGTCGTAAACAGGAGCTTCAAAACGGGCAAAAATAGGAACGCCCCATCCGGTAAATCCAAATCCGGCGGTGATCATTTTGGTATTGTCAGTGAAAGGGTTGAATTGTGCACTAGCCTGTTGAGGTACGGCTGCATAAAATATAAATGCCAATGCAAAAACGATTGATACTTTTTTCATAGGTATAGTTGGTTAATTTCGTGTCAAATTAGGTTTTTGTTTTAGAAAAGCCAAAGAGATAAGAAGGATTTAAAGCAAAAAATGAGTATTTTAATACTAAACAAAGCCTAATCAAAATCATGAGAAAATTTCTTGTTGCTTGTTCGCTATTGGCAATAATAGCGACAAGTTCGAATGCTCAAAGTATCCTCGCTGGAGGAGGATTGGTTTATGGAACATGGACGGAACAAGCCGGTATTAATATCAGGGGAGATTTCAGACTCTATGAAGTATGGTGTATCATTCCTGGTATAAATTTTTACTTTGCAGAAAAGTATGACAACTATAAGTTTGTTTACAGGGATTATTTTATTGATGGGCACTATCTGTTTGGTTTGAATGATCAGGTTAATGTATATCCCTTAGCAGGCATTAACATTTCTACTTTTGCAATAAAGGATGAAATATTGGGTGACGATAGTGATGCTGAAGTAGGTTTAAATATCGGGGGAGGAATAGAATATTTCTTTACTGAAAAAGTAGCAGGGTTTTTTGAAATAAAATATACGATCGCAAAAACTGACCAGGCTATCTTTGGTTTAGGTGCTGTGTACAAAATTAAATAACATCATCGGCAAAATCCGAAACTAGAATGCCATGTATATTAAATTACATGGCATTTTTATTTAGTATATAATTATTGTAACCACATCATAGAATGACAGCAGTGCGAATAAGAAATGAAGTAAAGATTTCATTGAAATTATTTTATTTAGGTGTTCAAATTGAAATATTCCAGCTATAAAACTTAATTTCTAAGAAATCCCTATTTTAAGACAACATATCTTATCTCCTTTATTTTTAGCATTCTAAAAACAGATCATGGCTTGTCAATAAGTATCAACCTTAGTTAATAATCATTTATTTTCCACTTGATTTCACCTGTAGGGAAATCGACTTTTTTGAAAGTGATTATTGAAAAGCCGACAATATCTTTGCCTTAAGTGAAAGAATAAAATCCTATTAAGACATTTTTTAATTCAATTTTATTTAGTCTGAAAATTCAAACAAATAATAATCATGAAAAAGCTAATTACATTTTTTGCATTGATGGTTGTACTGGTTTCTGGTGTAAAAGCTCAAAATTTTCTGGTCGGCGGCGGATTGGTCTATGGTACCGATGTTGAAAGGTGGGCATTTGATATGCGGGGTGATTTTCGCATAAATCAGAATTGGGCGATTGTTCCAAATATTAATTTCTTTTTTCCCCAGACCAATAATAACTATAAAAGTGGCGCCAATGCAATCAATATCGATGGCCACTATATACACGCTTTAAGTAATGAAGCACACATTTATCCTCTATTTGGATTAAATTTTTCAACCAGATACTCTAAACACACGCCCACGGATACGAGAGACAAAAGAACTGAACTAGGTGTGAATCTGGGTGGGGGCTTCGAATATTTCTTTTCCTCAAAAGTTGCGGGGATTTTTGAACTAAAATATGTCCTTGGCGACTTTGACCAGGGTGTGCTGGGATTTGGCATACTTTACCGCCTGAACTAATCCTCATCAAAATAAAAAAACTATTTGGCCTTCTTTTTTGAGGAAGGCCTTTTTTTTAACCTGTGCCCTGGCCTGGCGTCATATCAACCGAAATTGCCACCCAAAGACTCACCCCAAAGGGATGGCCTGACCATGAGGACACAGGCATTGGCTGTAGGAATAAACATGACAATAGGATTAACTAATCCCCGACACCCCCTTCTTATTGGCGAATAAATATTAATTTTAAGCCTAGGTTATATGGCAGTAAAAAATCAAAAGAAAACACCACTATTCTCCGCCAGCTGGTGGATGACGGGGTGTGTAATACTTAAAAAGCTGTTTTCTTCTGATTTTTTTATCCTACAGTTAACATAAACTGACACAAATTAATTTTGTATTTCTCAAATCACTAAACCAACCGACATGTTAAAAATTGCATTAGGAACCGACCATGCAGGGTTCGACCTGAAGGAGGCGATCAAAGATTTTCTGGTTACACAGGATATCGTTGTGGTAGACTTTGGCACGAATAGTCCCGACTCCACTGATTATCCTGATTTTGTGATCCCAGCCGCTGAACATGTAGCTACCGGTGAATGTGAATTGGGAATTGTTTTCGGAGGTAGTGGTAACGGGGAAGCTATCACTGCCAATAAAGTAGCAGGCATCCGCTGCGGATTGTGCTGGAATGTAGAAAGCGCCAAATTGACCAAAGAGCATAATAACGCCAATATGATTGCCATGGGAGGAAGGATGGTTTCTCATGAATTAGGTATAGAGATCGTTAAAGCCTGGTTAGATGCCAAATTTGAAGGCGGCCGCCATGAAAGAAGGATTAAGAAAGTCTCTGATTATGAAAGGGACAGGAAGTTATAGTTGAACTTTCAAATTTTAGTAAGGCTTAACAATCTGATTTATAATGATAACTCCCAAATTCAAGATACCATGCTTTCCTTACCAATAGCTTATTTTTGTTTAAATTTTTAAGCTTAAAAACCGAAGGGATTCGGTGTCAGACACCCTGCTACCTCAAGAAATAAATTTCTCTCAACCCCAAGATTGGTGTCTCACCAACCTTTCATTAATTTTGGTCAATAGACTTAAACATTCATGAAAAATCCCCTTATTCAGCCCAAATCATCCGAAAACGATCCGGAGTTGCAGAAACTGATTGAGTTTTACAATGAAACCCTGGGATTTTGTCCTAACTCCATTCGAACTATGCACCACCGACCGAGGATTGCCTACGCATTCATAGAGATGAACAAGGCAGTCATGGAAAACAATGGGAGAGTGACCAGCGCTTTGAAGAGGGTAATCGCCTATATCAGCAGCAATGCAGCCGGCTGCAGGTATTGCCAGGCACATGCCATTAGGGCGGCGGAAAGATATGGAGCCGAACAGGAAAAACTAGACAATATTTGGGATTACCGGACCCACCCTGCTTTTTCAGAAGCTGAGAGAGCAGCTATGAATTTTGCCTTGGCAAGTTCGACGATTCCCAATTCAGTCGACGATAACATTGCTAACGATTTGCGAAAGTATTGGGATGAAGGCGAAATTGTAGAGATCGCCGGAGTGGTAGCGCTGTTTGGCTACCTCAATCGCTGGAATGATTCCATGGGAACGGAAATGGAATCAGGAGCAATTGAATCGGGGGAGAAATATTTAAGCAAAAAAGGGTGGACTGTCGGGAAGCATAAGTATTGACTTTTAATTTAGTTTTGACTCTCCTGTTCAGCAATCAATCCCTCATAAACCGGATAGGTTTCCCTTGCCCTTTTTCGGATAAAATGCCTCAAAGCTTCCAGCTGCTCATCTGACATCTCAGGATAGGAAGGCATGCCCATGTTATTTTTCAATCCATCCCGAACGACTGCAGCAAAAGAATTAAAGTCAAGCGGAATGGGGGATGCCCTCAGGTCCGGGGCCATGCTTCCTCCAAACATTCCGTCTCCATGACAATTGAAACATTTCCAATATTCATTGTACCCTTGAATGGCCAGATCTTCATCAAGGATAAATTCCGGATCTTTGATTGGCCTTGGGAAAAAGCGGGGCGGCTGTGGAGGTAGGTCCTTTTTTCCATCCAGTGAAAAAGTGATTAACCTTCTCGTATGAGCACCATATGCCCAGCCTAATTTGTGGGATTCATATCCTCCACGAGCATAACCCCCTCCAAAACCCACTAAAAGTGAAACGTATTGAACTCCGTTGATTTTATAGGTAGTGGGTGCGGCTGATATTCCCAGTCCGGCATCAAATGTCCAGAGGACTTCCCCGGTTTCAGCATTGTAGGCCAGGAACTTTCCATCTGAGCGACCCTGGAAAACGAGGTTGCCAGCGGTTGTCAATGTGCCGGCATTCCAGAAAACATCTTGAGGAACCGACCATGCTTCTTTTTGTTTTATCGGGTCCCATGCGATGAGGGAAGCCGGATAATCTCTCGGTTGTTGATCAGCCTCTAGCATATGGGCAGCAGTTCCTGCAGCAAAATCACGTCCTTGCCAGCTTTCCAGGTTAATTCCTTCATCCGAAAATTTGACACTCTGATGAAGAGCAGGTATATACACCAATCCTGTTTGCGGATTGTAGGACATGGCATGCCAGGTATGTGCGCCCCATGGATTGGGGGTAATGTCTACAGGCCCGTTTTCATATCTGGCATTTTTTGTTTCGACAGGTTTGCCGGTTTGCATATCGATATGCGTTGCCCAGGTTGTTTCAACAAATGGTTCAGCCGAGATCAGCTTTCCGGTTTCGCGATTGATTACATAGAAAAAACCGTTTTTTGGAGCATGAAGAATGACTTTCATTTCTTCTCCATCCATATTCAAGTCAGCCAAAACGATGTCCATGCTGGAATTGTAATCCCATGTTTCACCCGGAGTTGTCTGGTAATGCCACAGATACTCCCCGTTATCCGGATCCAGCGCAACAATGGAACAGAGAAAGAGGTTGTCTCCACCCTCCGGACTTCTGACTTTTCGATTCCAGGGAGCGCCGTTGCCTGTTCCGATGTACAAGACATCCAGCTCCGGATCGTACGTAAAGCCATGCCAGGCATTTCCTCCGCCTCCATGTTTCCACCATTCGCCTGTCCAGGTTTTGGCAGCCATTTCCATCGCTTTATTTTCAAATCCATCTGCTGGGTTTCCCGGAACGATGTAAAACTTCCAGGCTACTTTTCCGGTTTCCACATCGTATGCAGTAACAAACCCTCTCGTCGGACCATCCTCCGTACCACCGTTTCCAATGATTACTTTGTTTTTAAAAGCTTTTGGAGCGCCCGTGATATACAGGGCCCTGTGTGGATCGAATGTGACTGCTGTCCAGATTTCCTTACCGGTTTTGGCATCGATTGCAATCAATCGGCCATCCCAGGTTGCGGTGAAAATCTTTCCTTTGTAAAAAGAAATGCCGCGACTATGCGACCAGCCAGTTTGTTTTTTTCCTTTAATATGTTCCCTGACTTCCGGGTCAAATTCCCAAATCCGCTCTCCGGTTACAGCGTCGACAGCACGGATTATGTTCATGGTACCTGTGAAATACAGGATACCATCGACAACCAGGGGTGTTGAAACCAAACCAACATCTTTTGGTAAGTCCAGGTACCAGTCTACTTTCAGCTCATTGACATTGTTTTCATTTATTTCGTCGAGCGGGTTAAAACGCTGTTCGCTGTGGGTACGACCATATGCCAGCCACTGGGCGGTTTCCGATTCATTGGAAATGGCAACGTCGTCAATGACTGAGCCTGCTTTTTCCTGTTTGCAGGAGACTGAAATGAAAAGGAAAAAGAAAAATGGGATTTTTAAGCAATTAAGGGTCGTAATCATTTGGTAAGGAGTTCTAATAAAAAGATAAAATACCAATAAAAATAGAAGAAAGCCGGTAGCTAAGGCAATTTCTTTGAAAGACTTAATTTTTACCTGATTAAAAATTATCCTGGATCCATCTATGATATCGGGAAATGGTATTATATATTTCTATATAGATAGTAGTATTTCAATAGAGATGATTGTGCCCGGCAGAATAAGAAATTCTACCAGGACTTATTAATTATTTTGATTCTACCAGGTAAACCCTTGTCGGTTGATCGCCTGTATTGATGACGGTGTGGGTCTCTGCTTCACTCCAGAATGTAGCCCCTTCTTTTAAGTCAATTTCCTGCTCAGTTCCATCATCAGCAGTGAGCAAAACCGAAACATCCGTCAGTAAAATGGATAAATGTGGTTTGTGTGTATGCTCTCCAGACCCACAGACATCTTTTCCTGGTGTACTGATGTATTCTGTTACGATCATATCATCATTTTCCAGGATTACCTTAACTGTATCTTTGGCGTCCGATAAATTTTGTGAAATGCCAAGTGATGCATAGCACAAAAAGCAAATAGTAATGATTAACGTTTTCATAAAACTAATTTTAAATGATTAATAATTATTGGAAATTAGTCGAAGTGGGGAAAACTAGGTTTTCTTAATAGTTCAAAAAGTTGACAATTTGGCCAGCAAAAACAGGTTTTGACAGGAAAGGTCTAACGATGATTGTTACGATACTCTGTAGGAGGCATTCCGTATTTGTTCTTAAAAGTCCGGCTAAAATGTGTATTGTTTTCATAACCGCATTCAAATGCAATTTCATTTACATTTTTCCTGCTTTTTGTGAGGAGTGATTTTGCATGTTCCAGCTTCTTATTTGACAGCCATTTACCGGGAGATGTTTGATAAAGCTCTTGAAACTCTCTTTTAAAAGTAGATACACTCCTGCCGGTCAATCGCGCAAAATCTGGAATGGATAGATTGAACATAAAATTAGCTTCCATGAGTTGCGATATAGGTGTCTTATACTGGTCGACGATGCTGTTGACATACGATAGTATCTCGACATTTTCCGGATTTGAAAAAACATTGTATAGCAATTCCTTGAATTTGAGTTCAAGAAGCTTGTCGGAAGGTGGTATTTTCTGATTGAAAATGGGGATCATGCTATAAATAAAGGTTTTGGTAGTTTCGTTTACCTTAATATTGATAAGCATTTCCGTTGGCGGAGAAGGAAGATTTCTCAAGGGTAATTCATCACGGTATTCAATAAAAACCTGGCGCAGGAATTCATCTGTGAAGTAAAAGGCCATTGCCTCCCATCCTTTATATTGATCTAATTCCTGAAAATAAGCGGTCTTTCTAATAAACAAGGCGGTATCATCTGTCAATAAATATGATTTTAGTCCTTGATAAAATGTTTTAACACCGCTAAGAGTGAAAGCAATTTCATTATAATGCGTATAAAGTTGGATGAGTTTTTCCTCCTGCGGGCATTTATAATACACAATCAGGAGATCTTTTACTCTAAGTTGTTTAAATTTATCAGGGTGCGAGATTTTGAAGTCGTAGGTATTGAGCATGGCGGAAAATTGAAATAATAAATATATAATATACAAAGCCATTGCATTTTTATCAATTCCGAATCCCCTGGGGTTTGACTATTGGAATAGATAAGATCAAAATATTTAGTTACTCAAAAGCTCAATCGCCTTGTTGATAAAAGAATAAACATTTAATTCTGGTTCTGCCTGGCTAATACAGTAGGAAAGCACCATATTCCTTTTCGGACAGTAACCCATGTAACTTCCGTAAAATCCGTAATGGCCATAGTAGGTCTCACCATTGTAAGTTGATTCATAAATTCCCAACCCATACCGGTTTTCGTGTTCTTTTGTAAATTTTACATCTGTCATTTGATCCAATGATGTTTGATTGATCAGTTTCAAATCAAACAGGGATTTGATGAAGATAGCAAGGTCATGATTGTTGGAGACCAGACCTCCGCCAGCCCAGTCGAATGAGGTGTTGATCCCGGTCATGTCCAGATTGCCAATGTATTGATGAATTAGCTAAGATTTCCCCCTTTTTTCTTCATAAAATTCAAAGTAAGTAATTTCCATTTCCAGAGGATCGAGAATTCGGTCCCGAATAGATTGAGCAAGACTTTTTTGGTCCAGTGATTCAATGATCGACCCTAGCAATACAAAATTCATATCCGAGTAATACCACCCATTACCCGGTTGGAAATGTGGGTAATGGTTTAATTGCAGATTGTAATAAAGCTCGACAATCTTTTGAGGGGAATATTGTTGTTCAGGATTTTGCATAAGAATTACAAAAAATTCCTCTTGTCCATCCGTAAAAATGTCAGATAGCCCAGTCCGGTGGGACAATAGTTGTTCGATGGTCATTTCATTGGAATGGGATTTTCCATTTAAGATGAGTAGAGAGTCAAACTGAAGGAACTTCGACTGACAGAGGTATTGAATGGCCCGATCTGCCAACTTCAATTTTCCTTCTTCTACCAGTTGAAGTACAATTGTTGCAACAAATAACTTGGTTGCACTTGCGATCCTGAACGGCTATCCTTGGCAGCGGGGGGCGAATTTTTATTGATCAATCCAAAACCCTCACTGAATTTGTCACCGGTTTCCTCATTTTCATGGTAAAAAAGGATGCTGTGAACAGGATTGGGTGCTTCGTGAGAAATTTTACTTTGAATGAATGTTGATAATTCGCTGTTTTGAGCGACAGAAAAAAAAGGTATTCCTATCAGGAAAAGGAGTTTTAGGTTCATATTTAATGATAACTCTTTCGATCAAATTTTTCACTATTGATCAGTATCCTATTAAAAATAAAATTGAAAGTATCCCTCTCTGCCTGCACGATTTCCAACTCTTTTACCAATTTCCCGTAGTCGCTAGCCTCCCATTTTTGAAAATGGGTCTCGATCTTTTCCGATGGATCAAATGGATTGTAGAAATTAAAACCAATGATTAACATTTCATTTCGGTCATAAAAGATCCTGACAGGATTGCGGGAATGATCAGTCGCTGAAAACACTTCACAAGATTGGCTACGGAAGATGCTATCTTTCTGATACATAATATTGCTGAAGAACATATCCGGAAACAGGCTGATCTTGTGGAACTCGTGACCCTTGATTACTTCAAGAACGGGTTGGGATAGCGTGTCCTTTTGGCCGGAAGCCAAATCAACGGAATAACCAAAATCCTCATTTTCAAGAATGACTTCAAATTCATCATCCTTGTATTCATACTTTTGTGAAAAGTAGGTATAGCCGTTTTTTGTCGAATGTACTTCTGTAATATAATTTCCATCAGGTCCCTGGCAATCGGCAATGGAGATGAGGTTTTCGATTTGTTTGTACTTTGGGGTTAATTCTATTCTTTTAATGTGATTGTTTTGGTCGGTACTCCTTTTTTTGCTGCAGGAGAAGGAGCTTAAAAGACAGCTAAAGCCAATAACTATAATTAAATACTCTTTCATTTTAATGTATTTGTGTCTAAGCTAAATATTAGGGACAAACAATCCAACCCCTCCATTCGTTTTTAATTAGTATATAAAACCAACACACAACAATAATGGACATTACCAAAAAAGCCAAAGAAGAACTTGAACATCGGGTCAAAAGAGTAGAAGAATTCATTGCTGAGAAGGGCATTGGCTCTTCCTATCTCAACCGGGCCAGAAAAATTCAGCGTAATGTCAACCTGGCAATCTTTATAGGAAGTGTGATCACACTCGCCGGAATAGCCGTCTGGGCGTTGAACAGGTCAGATGAGGACTGAATCACCTTATCTATTTTCAAACCAGGCACTTGTTAAAAATAGGTTTCAACTACCTCTCTGATGAAATGGCATTCCTGAAAATCTCCTGATCTTCATTATAATCCTTTAGGATCTTGATAAGTTGATTGTCACTCAGGTTGTAGAAATCTTCATAAACCTGACCAACCGCGTAGAAATCATTGGGCTGTACCAGAATTCTGATGTCATCAGCAAGCTCTATAACTTTGGATGCAAATCTTCTTCCGGACACGGGGGCCGCTACCACCAGCTTTCCGGCTCCCCTCGATTTACACGTTTCCAGGGCTGCTACAAGGGTGGCTCCTGTTGCAATACCATCATCGATGATGATGACTGTTCTGTTTTTCATATCCGGCAGATTTTTTCCTTTTCGGTAAAGGATAATTCTTTCTTTCACTTCACGATATTGGTCTTTGACAATTTGATCGACGTTGCTTTCCTCCATCGATTTACCACTTTCCAGTAAAAAGTAGGAGCCATCTTCCGAAACAGCTCCGATCGCCAGCTCTCTGAAAATTGGTAGCGAGAGCTTTTTTGTAACGATTGCAGTAAACTCTCCTCCAAGCATGTTTGCAACATAGTATCCTACCTCTACACCGCCTCTTGGAATACCAAGCACTACGGGGTTGCTATTTTTATAGTCTTCCAGCAGGACTCTACCTAAGCGTAATCCTGCCTCCTTTCTGTTTTTGAATTTTTTCCCCTCTTCCATATCTGTACTTTTTTATCTCTCTTTCTCAAAAAAATTTCATGCCAGTCCGATAACGGGTATTTAAAGTAGAATCAGGCTTAAAAAATGTGTGTTTTGCTCTACATGTGTGTAATAATTCCATGAAATCGATTTGCTTCATATTGCAAATGTGATTTCGGGATCAACCTCCATAGTTGTCGGAATTAGCATGCTAAAGGGTGGTTTTTGATCACTATTTTTGATAAGAAAAAATTAACTACAAGATCATCATGGAAACTACTATTTCAAAAAGCCGGCTATGGACGGCAAGAATTATGAGCGGAATCGTCATTTTGTTTATGTTATTCGACAGTATTGGCAAGTTTTTTCAACCTGTTCAGGTAGTAGAAGGCACCTTGGAGCTGGGATATCAAGCGCACCACATTGCCACTATGGGAATCCTTGGGCTTTTATCCATTGTGCTTTATGCTATTCCAAGGACTTCCATTTTGGGAGCGATCATATTGACCGGCTATTTTGGCGGGGCCATTGCAACGCATTTTCGACTGGACAACCCGTTATTCTCACACCTCCTCTTCCCGGTTTACCTGGCAATTCTGGCTTGGGGAGGCATCTGGTTGAGAAATGCAAACCTTAGAAATTTGATTCCAATCCAACAGGCAAAAACAGAATGATTTTAGTGGAGAATTGCGCCCCTTTTGAAAAGAAAATCACGACAGCAACATTTTAATCAGTTTAGCAATTAGCTAATGGCCTCGTGTTCCGGACAGTCCAGGCGAACCTCATGATGGAGGAGAGGTTTTTCTAATAGCTGGCAATAATTAGAATTACCTTTCTTTTTATAAAAGCGGCAGGAGTAACAATTTCGCTGGACAGTGATTATTCCACTTTGATTGAGTTTATCTATCAGTTTGTAAATGGTCGAAAACAATTCCAGTAATTTTCCCTGGGGTATTTTCTCCATTTCCATTCGGATGGGTTGGGCATAAAGGTCCAGTTCTTTGACTAATTCTTTTCCACTGTTAGTCAATTCCAAAGTATAACTTCTACTATCAGTTGTAGCGGAGTTTTTCAAGGCTAAATCCTTTTTTAGTAAAATTCGAACGGCATCGCTGATGGTAGGTTTGGTGAGGTGAAACTCTTTGGCAAGATGACTAACTGTACACAACTCCTGTTTATGCTGGGAAATGAATATTAGTATTTGGATCTGTATAGGACTAATGCCATAAGATTTAGCTTTTTCCCAAATGAGCGATTTCATGACTTCTGAAATGCGCTCAAAGCCATTAATGATTTTGCTATGTAGGTCCTGATCCAAATTTTTAGGAGATAAAAGTATTTTAAAGCTAACGCATTAAAGTTAGCATTCCTTATTAATTTTTAGCATTCCTTTAAATTATTTAATCAGAGACGATTTTTAAAAGTTAGGAATCCATTAAATTAGGATTCCTAACTAAATAATTCAAAAAATTTTGCATTGAATTATCCTTCTAAATCTTTAATGGAGGCTCCAAAATTGATGTGTAGTACATTTCCGGTTGGAGTGACCAGTGCAGGCACAGATTTTACTCCTGCATTTTTAGCGTTTGTGATTTTGTTCTTCGATTCACCGAGGTGAATGACATCGATTTTGTCCTCGCCAATGAGCGTAATTACCTCTTTTTCGGCACTGACACAGACGGGACACCCGGCATGATAGAAAATGGACTTTGTCATGATTTTTAGATTTTTAGTTGTACGACAATATGGTCACGACAAATATAGTAAGGAATCCTAACTAATAAAATATTGATTAAACTTTGTTTCGATAGATTTTGAATAGATAAAGAAAAGTGTCACAATTTCAGGGTCTTTTTTTTCCTTTAAATATTTGTCTGCAATAATACCATCCCTTCGGGATTCTGAGCTTTGTAACCTCGATTCTAATATTGAGAGAAATTCTGAAGGGATGGTATTATGATAGATCGGTCAATAAATATACCTTAACCCGGAAAGGATACGATTTAATATTTGAAAGGTAGTTGTAGTCAAGCTGATGGCAAATCCATTTAAGTTTTAGGAAAGTAAGAGAAGCAATTTTAGGTAATCAAAACTCTAATTCCACTCCATCTATCTTTGCCTTTTCCAATACCTTTCCTCCAGCTGTGCCGTATGCAAATGATTGTTCGATAATCCCGATACCGGGCGCTAACCAAATAGAATGTGCTTCATCAGCCCAACTCGGAACATCAAAATAAAATCTGTAGCAGTTCTCAAAAGTTACTCCGTCAAGTTCGACCGTTTCTGTTTTACTTACGAGAGTGACATGCCAACCTTCTTCAAAGGTTTCGTCATGATAGGTCCATGTGTCATCCGCATTGGCACTCAAATCAAATTTTAATATCTCATCGGAAGCTTTAGTTCGTTCATAAACTTTTCCATCCGTAGTTTTCCGGTAATAGACCGTATCGAATGCTGTTACCATGCGAAAGTAGTTTTTGCCATCAAGGGTTTCATTTGTATCTATTGTCATTTTCGGGATTTTCGTTAATTCCCAAAAATTTCCCAGATGCAAAGGAAAGTAATCCTCATTATCAAGTAACTCTAATTTAGAACCGATATCGTCTTCATTTTCACATGAAATAAAAACAGGAACAAAACCTAAGAGTATCAAAGACAGATAGAAACCAATATTTTTCATCTTTTATCTTTTGCTTACTGATCAGACACAATTGGTTTGAATTTGGTTGGTATTTGTACTAATTGAATAAAACGCAACATCCCCAGCTAGGGATGATCCCTCCTGATAAAGATATCGTTCATTTTTCATTTTCTCTCTAATTCAAACTCAATTGTCGCGTAGCTTAAGCTTAAAACCTTTGAAAAATACTTTTTAAGAAAACCTACCTGATTTCAAAAAAGCGGCATAAAGCAGAACAAACCATTAGCAACAAAATAATATCCTTTTACAGAATACACTTTCACTTCACAGAGGAATCCCTTCCACTCACAGATTAGATTTCAGGGAGCCATTTTCGCCCTTTATCATTGTGTCAAACAAAACAATTTGAACAATGAAAAAGATCACATTAACACTAATCGCTTTATTTATTTATATATTTTCCATAGCAGAGGAGAATCCCAATCAGGACAAAATAGACGCAGCATTCATGCAATCGTTTGCGACCCAATCCGATCAGATTGAACCGATCATAGCTGAATTAAGACAAAATGAAAATGAAAATGCCTACTGGATTGCTTATGGGCAGTTTTACTCAGCAATTTACTACATGCATACTGGGAAAAAAGATCAAGCCAGAAAATCTACAGATGCAGCCATTGAATTGTTGGAAAAAATAGAAAAAAAGAATTCGGAGGAACATGCCCTTCTTGGCTATATACTTGGATTTAGTGTCAGCCTAGATCCATCATCAGCTGCAAGGATTTCTGCTAAAGCCGCATCTCAGTATAAAGCTGCCTTGAAAAAGGACGAAAACAATTTGCGTGCATACCTCGGTATGGGAGAAAGTGATTACTATAAACCTGCCGAATACGGAGGCGGTGAAAAAGTCGAAGAATACCTGTTGAAAGCCATTTCTTTACCTGATCAGTCCGTAGAAAATGGACCTTCATGGGGCAAGAATTCCGCCTACTATACCCTGGCAAGTTTCTACAAAAGAGAAGACGAAATAGATAAAGCCAAAATGTATTGCATGAAAGGCTTGAACGAATTCCCGCAAGATTATCAATTGAATCAGTTAAAACAATCATTTTAATCTGTTCGCCAAATAACCTCAAAGATGAAAGCCATTATTTTTTCTGTTATCTTCTCCTGTTGTATTTTGATAGTCCAGGCGCAGTCAATGATCACCGGCACCGTTAAAGATAAAGAAGGGACGCCCATCTCATTTGCGACGGTTTACCTGGATGAAACTTTTGAAGGAAGCTCAACAGACTTAAATGGTAGCTTTGAAATCAAAGCTTCAGAACATGGGACATTTACATTGGTAGCCAGCTCAGTTGGTTTTGAAACGAGCAAACAATTGATAGCCGTCAAAGGTAATCCGGTCGCGGTTGATATCATCCTACAAAATGCCGATAAGGTTTTAGGCCCGGTGGTTATAACCGCCGGCTCATTTGATGCGAGTGATAAAGCAAAATCAACCATGCTCAAACCTTTGGATATTGTCATGAATGCCGGGGCGCAGGGAGATATTTACAAAGCCCTGGAAACTTTGCCCGGTGTATCGCAGGTGGGGAATGAAACCGGAATTTTCGTTCGCGGCGGCGATGCCAGTGAGACTAAAACGATTATTGATGGGGCTATAGTGGAGAAACCATTTTACAGCGAGATCCCCAATGTGGCAAGCCGGAGCCGCTTTGACCCCTTCATGTTCAAAGGTACAATTTTTACGACCGGCGGATACTCCGCTGAATATGGTCGGGCGCTTTCATCCGTTTTATTGCTGGAAACCCAGGATATCCCTGAAATGACCTCCTCTAGCATTGGTTTGAATATGGCAGGTGCTAACGTGTCGCGCCAGCAAGCATGGAATGAAAAGACGACTTTAATCGGAGATTTCACCTATAATAATTTAAATCTTCTTTTCAATGCTGTCCCACAAAACATCGATTGGACTAAGCCTCCTGAAGGTTTTGGGACAAACTGGGCTTTTCGCCACAAAACAAAAGGAGGAATGTTTAAAAGCTTTATGCAATACCAAAAAGGAAAAATCGGTATGCACCAGACCAATTTTGAGGATCCGGACAATCCTTATTTATTTCAAAATAAGAACCAGACTACCTACTGGAATACCAATTACCAGGGTTTGATTTCTGATAAGCTTGGGATCTACGCGGGCTTTGCCCTGAATCACAGTACCGACCATGTTGCTTTTGATAGCTTAAATGTTGATGAGCTATCACGAATGCTGCACGGTAAAACAACTTTCTTCTACGATCCCATAGACCAGGTTTCCATAAAATTTGGCCTGGAGACATTCATGGAAGACAATGCTGTCGCGACAGGATACTATTCAGGAAAGGTGGAGGATCAATATACATCGGCTTTTGCTGAATCTGATTTCACATTGGACGATAGATGGGTGTTCCGTTTCGGTGTTCGTACTGAATATTCCGATTTGATCGACAAATGGAATGTTGCTCCCAGAACTTCACTTGCTTATAAGACCGGAGCAAATAGTCAGGTATCATTTGCCTACGGAAACTTTTACCAGAAACCGGACGATGAATTCCTTCATTACAAGCCTGACCTTGATTTCGAGAAAGCCACTCATTTGATTCTCAATTACCAATGGACGACTACGGACCGGTCATTTAGGATAGAAATATATGACAAGCAATATGACAACCTAATCAAAGGCGAAGAATTCGATTTGACCAACGATGGAGATGGATATAGCAGGGGAATTGATCTATTCTGGAAAGATCAGAAAACCATCCGCAACCTCGATTACTGGATCTCTTATTCCTATATCGATGCGGAAAGGGATTATCAGAATTATCCTGCTCCGGCAACTCCTGAATTTGTAACGGATCACGTTTTGAATTTTGTCTCGAACTATTCCATTGAGCACATGGGGTTGACTCCCGGATTGACTTACACTTTTGCCAGCGGCAGAAGATATGTTAATCCAAATAGTGACCAGTACCTGTCAGATAAAACCAGGGTATATCACAACCTAAGCATCAATCTAAGCTATGTTACCCAACTTTTTGGTAACTTTACTGTATTGTATGGCGCATTGAACAACCCGTTTGGTTTTGAGCAGATATTCGGTTATGAATATTCCCGGGATGGGTCACAACGAGAGGCTATTCTTCCCACGGCAACGAGGTCATTCTTTTTGGGTTTGTTTGTGAATTTTTAGAAAATGAAGAAAAACCAAAATAAGGAAACCCGCTACCATTTCATTTTTTGGATGATTTATCTGGCCCTTTGGGGAGCCAGGGATATGGTTTTCTATCCTGATTTTCTTGGCAATATTGTGATAAACCTCGTGTTTACCATTCCGACAGCGATCCTGGCTTATTTTAACTTGTATTTTCTTGTCCCAAGATATCTGTTGAATAAAAAATGGGGGATGTACTCGATTCTTTTTATTGCTGGAATGGCCATTTCGACCTGGGTCAGGTATCATATCACTCATTACGTTTTTGCAGAGATCTTAGGCGCCATGCAGGCTGTCCAACAATTTTCTTCCTTGAACGGACTGGTCATTTTGTCTTCGGAAGGTATTATTCTGATTGCCATTACCATGTCATTGTTTTTTGTAAGGGAGTGGTACATCAAGGAAAGGTATACCCGCGAGCTGGAGCAAAAAAATATAGAAAGCGAATTGAACATGCTGAAAGCACAACTTCAACCTCATTTTCTTTTTAATAATCTGAATACAATTTATTTTTTGATGGAATCCAATCCTGAATTAGCCAGGGAAGTAATGATCCAATTTTCTGATGTGCTCAGCCATCAGCTTTACAATGCCAAGAAAGATAAGGTTCCTTTAAAAGATGAGCTGGAAAGCCTGAAGAATTACCTGAAAATCCAGAAGATTCGTCACGAAGATTTTCTGAATCTGGAGTATTCGTTTCCTAAAGAAATTGATGATTTGCAGATTGCTCCCATGATCCTGCTGACCTTTGTGGAAAATGCCTTCAAACACAGTCAAAAGGAAGAAGGATATGATATTAACATAAAAGTAGACATTCATAACCAGGATCTGCATCTCAGTGTGGCCAATTCAAATGGACATACGCCGGACAATGAAAACGGAGGTGTTGGTTTGAAGAATGTTAAACGCAGGTTGGAATTGTTGTACCCGAATCGCCATAGCCTCATTTTGGATGAGCAAAAGGATATTTACACCGTTGATTTAACCATGACGTTGGAAGCCAATGGACAAGCTTAGGTGCGTGGTGACCGATGATGAAAAAGCTGCTCGTGAAGGCATAGCTTCCTATGTCCGGAAAATCCCTTATCTGGAACTCGTATCAACATGCAAAAGTGCTATTGAGCTGGATACATTGTTGCTTCAAGAAAACATAGATCTCGTTTTGTTGGACATTAATATGCCTGGATTGACCGGAATTGAATGGCTGAAACACGCCAGAAAGCCCCCTTTGGTCATTTTTACCACCGCCCATCGCGAATACGCATTGGATGGTTTTGAGTTGAATGTGGTGGATTATCTGCTGAAACCTATTTCATTTGCGAGGTTTTCACAGGCAGTCACCAAAGCTTATCAATTGAGCCAACCTAAAACATCAACAAAAAAAGAAAAGAAAGAAGAAGATCGGTTTATTTTTATCAAAGAAGATCAGCAGACTGTAAAGATCTTTCTGAAAGACATTTTGTATTTCGAAGCTGCTGTTGATTACATTTTCATTCACACGAAGGAAAAGCGGCACATGACCCTTTTTTCCATGAAGCAGGTCGAAGAGGAGGTGGATGGAGGACCTTTTTTGCGCATTCACCGCTCTTACATCATCAATACCCGGCATGTGAAAATGATCGAAGGACGCCAGGTCGTCATCGGCAATGTCAAACTCCCCATCAGCCGTAACCTTTTCCCGGAAGTTTATGAAAGATTGGTAAGTGATAAGTTGTGGAGGGAGTGATATCGAAAATTTGGTGAAGAAATGCCAATAAATATTTGCAAGGAACTTTGATAATTAACAAAAGATCAAGGTATAAAGGATGATATTTTGATATTCAACTATCGAGTATTACCTTTGATATCAAATTTTTTCAACTATTTAATTATGAAATACATTTGGATAATAACTTTTTCGATTGTCCTCCTGGTAAGCTCCATTTCTTTTGTCAAACTCAATGAGCCTCTTTTTTTGAGTGGCGAAGAGGTTTACAAAACATATTGTGCCGGCTGCCATGGAGCGAATATGGAAGGCAACCTGGCTGAGTCTTTGATCAAATCCGAATGGACTTACGGCGCGAGTAGAAACCTTATATTTAGGAACATTAAGTTTGGAATTCCCAATACGGAAATGGTCGCCTGGGAATCATTCTTAAGTGACAACGCTATTAATAAAGTGGTAGATTATGTTATCGAATCACAGGAAATTCCCCCACATAAGGAAAGAATTATTCCGGGCGAAATTGAGACAAAAGACTATCAAATTAAGGTAGAAGTGTTGGTAGAAGAGGGAATCAAAGCTCCATGGGCAATAGAATTTGTCAATAAAAATACCGCTTTAATTACGGAGAAGCATGGTGGCCTGAAGTGGATGAAAAATGGTGTGCTCGACACTCAACGCATAGCGGGGTTGCCTGTTCCTTATACTAAGTCAAGTACCGCTGGCTTGATGGATATAGCCCTTGATCCGCACTATAAACAAAACGGGTGGATTTATCTCGCATTTAGCCACACGGATGAAGAAATTGATGAACGAGGCTCACTTTCCATGACGAAAGTAATAAGAGGACGAATACATGGCTATCAATGGCTGGATGAGGAAACCCTCTTCGAAGCAGATGAATCCCTTCGTGTTGAAAAAGGCAATCGTTGGGGATGTCGGCTTCTTTTTGACAAGGAAGGAAAGCTGTATTTCTCAATTGGTGATATGGGAAGAGCGGATGATTCGCAGGACCTCACCAAAGTTACCGGAAAAGTATTCAGGATTAATTCTGATGGAACTATTCCAAACGACAATCCATTTGTTAAGGATCCGGATGCTATTTCTGGAATTTTCACTTATGGCAATAGAAATGTACAGGGGTTGGCTCTCCACCCGGCAACAGGTGAAATTTGGGCAACCGAACATGGTCCTATGGGAGGTGATGAACTGAACATATTGGAAAAAGGAAAAAATTACGGTTGGCCGGTGATTACTTACGGTCTGGATTACGATGGCGATGAGGTATCATCTAATACCCATCAGAAAGGAATGGAACAACCGATAGAGCAATGGACCCCATCGATTGCCATTTGCCCTTCAGAATTTTCTACGAGCAAGCTCTTTCCCAACTGGAAAAATGATTTATTTGTAGGGGCGCTGGCTTTTGAAGAGATTCGCAGATTGGACATCAAAAAGAACGAAGTTGTTGATCAGGAGATTATTTTGAAAGGATATGGCCGTGTAAGGGATTTGAAATTTGGTCCCGATGGCGCTTTGTATGTACTGCTAAATAAGCCAGATAAGGTTTTGCGACTTTCTCCCATAAATGGTATTTAAAACTTTATTTTTCTTTCTCGAATTTTAGGGTTCTGGAATTCTTCCCAATAATTTTCATTAAAATATATTGAATCGAATAGTCGATTTATTCAGGCAAATTCAATAAAAATATTCTGCCTAAATCCCGATACTATGAAAGTGAATTGTACATATCTTATTTTCCGGACTTTTCTATTTAGTTTTCTGCTCATGATATCAAATGAATTTCTCCATGCTCAACAAAATCCCATTGGCCTTTTTGAACATCACCAGGATGTGGGTGATCCTAAATTGAAAGGATCTGCTGTTTATGATGAAGAAAACCAAACTTACACCTTAACTGCTGCAGGGGAAAACATGTGGTTTGATAAAGATCAGTTTCATTTTGCATGGACAAAAATAAAAGGTGATTTTATTATCAGGGCTTCCATTCAGTTTATCGGAGAAGGGACGGATCCTCACAGAAAGATAGGCCTCATTGCCAGGGACAATTTAAATACAGACTCACGCTATGCAGATGCCTGCGTGCATGGGGATGAATTAACATCGCTCCAATACCGGACTGCTGATGGTAATGAAACGGAACAGGTGGAGTTGTCTGTTTATCATCCTACAGAAATTGAATTTCAACGCAAGGGCAATACTTTCATCTTTTCAGCTGCCCGCTTTGGTGAAAACTATAAATCGGTATCCAGGGAAATGGAATTGAATGATGAGGTTTACGCAGGCCTGTTTATCTGCTCCCATCGGGAAGACGTGATTGAAAAAGCAGTATTCAGCAATGTGAGGATCGTGATACCTGCACCGGATGATTTTGTGCCTTACCGGGATTATATCGGAAGTAACCTGGAAGTGATGGATGTGGAAACCGGTCATCGTAAAATCCTCCACTCTGCGCCAAATTCATTGCAGGCACCAAATTGGACACCGGATAACAAAAGGTTGATTTGGGCTGAAGAGGGATTGTTGAAATATTATGAGTTGGAAACCGGTAAAATTGATGTACTCAATACCGGTTTTGCCAAGGATAACAATAACGACCATGTGCTTTCTTTTGATGGAAAGATGATGGCTATCAGCAATCACATGGGCGACGACCGGATTTCAACCATTTTTACAATGCCTGCAACGGGCTCTGACGAGCCAAAACAAATTACTGACCCGGCAAGAGGGCATTCCTTTCTGCATAGCTGGTCACCCGATGGCAAGAAAATCATTTTCACCGGTCAAAGGGATGATATCTGGAACATCTGGGAAGTAGATGTTGAAACCAAGGAAGAAAAAAACCTTACCAATACGCCAACTTTGGATGATGGATCCGAATACAGTCCGGATGGGAAATACATTTATTTCAATTCGGTAAGAACGGGCACGATGCAGATCTGGCGGATGAAAGCAGACGGTAGTGAGCAGGAACAAGTTACCTTTGATGAATACAATGACTGGTTCCCGCATTTCTCCCCGGATGGAAAATGGATCGTTTACCTGGCTTTTCCAAAAGAAATAGACCCCACCTCACATCCATTTTACAAAAGAGTATACTTGCGCATCATGCCAGCAACGGGTGGAGTACCAAAAACTATTGCGTATATATACGGAGGCCAGGGGACCATCAATGTACCAAGCTGGTCACCGGATAGCAAAAAAGTTTCCTTTATCAGCAACACCAAGTATCCGATCAAGTAAATTTGTACTCATATGAAAGGGAGATTTTTCATATGGATATTCATTTCAGGTATTCTGTTTCGGATTTTTTCCGGTTGTCAATCGTTTAACAACCGAGAAATCACAACTGTTGATGGGAAAATTCAAGCCGGAAAGATGGGGCTCACCCTGGTGCATGAACATGTGTTGGTTGATTTTATTGGAGCAGATAGCATTTCCTTTGATCGATGGGATAGAAGTGAAGTTGTTGAAGTTGTCTTGCCCTATCTGCAGGCATTGAAAACGGCTGGTGGTAAGACTTTGGTTGAATGCACACCTGCCTATCTGGGCCGTGATCCGGTATTACTAAAAATGCTTTCAGAAAAAAGCGGTTTGAAAATACTCACCAATACAGGTTTATATGGTGCGAGAAACAATAAGTTTTTACCGGAGTATGCCAGAATTGAATCGGCAAATCAGCTGGCGGATAGGTGGATTACAGAATTTAGATCGGGGATCGATGACACCGGAATTAAGCCTGGCTTCATCAAAATTGGGGTGGATGAAGGAAATCTTTCTGAAATCCATCAGAAATTAATAACTGCGGCTGCTAAAACCCATTTGGCTACAGGGCTCATTATCGCATCACATACAGGAACCGCCACCCCTGCTTTTGAACAAATTGAGATCCTGGAAAAAGAAGGTATTAGTTCTGAAGCTTTTATTTGGGTTCACGCTCAAGCCGAAAAGAATTTGGATAAGCATGTTCTGGCTGCAAACAAAGGGGCATGGATTAGCCTGGACGGCCTACATGAAACCAACATGAATGAATATTTGAAAATGATTAATAACCTGAAGGAACATGGGTTACTGCACAAGGTATTGATTTCCCATGATGCCGGATGGTACAGCCCTGGAAAGGAAAAGGGTGGAGAGTTTCGTGGATACACAACATTGATAAAGAGATTTATCCCCTTGCTCAAGGAAAATGGCTACTCGAAAGAAGATATTGACCAATTGATCAAAACCAACCCACAGGAAGCTTTTGCGGTCAGGATTAGGAAACTGTAGGGTTTCTTTTCTATATTAATTGCGTATTCTACCTGACCCATTATGAAGACCCTGGCCAATTCATTAAAAAAAAGAGATGCGAGAATAACCTATCGAGGCGAATCACCTTCCAGGTTGGATAACCTTACAGATGCAGTATTTGGGATCGCCATCACTTTACTGTTGTTTAACATTAGCAACCCCAATTCATTTAATGATTTGGTTAATCTGACGAAAACATTTCCTGCTTTTCTCATAAGTATTGGATTCCTCACCTTGATCTGGGTTGAGCATTCCAGTTTCTCATGGATCTATAGTTTGAATGATAAAATATTTAAACTGATCAATACCGTTTTTATCGCGCTGGTTATTTTTTATGTCTATCCGCTGCGATTTCTAAGCTTGTACCTGACGAGTGTGTTTTTTAAACTCGATTCCAGTATCCAAACGGAAGCTGAAAATATACCTGATCTGATGATCTATTATGGTTTCGTAGCATTCGCTCTTTATTTTACACTGTACTTCTTTTACCTGCGGGCCTTGAAAATTGGAAAAAAATTGATGCTGAATGAATACGAAATCTTTATCACACGGCAAATGTTAAAGAGGATGGTCATTATGTTTAGTGTCCCACTGATTTCAATTTTATTGGTTTTTATTCTAAGGAACTATTCCATCGGTCTTGCATCATTTTTAGGAGGGATGGTTTATTCATTGTATGTACCGTCGATTATGATCTGGAAGAAAAGAATGATGAAAGTCGAAAGTAATTTTTCAATCGAAGCAACTTGATTTACCAGCAAGGCGTTTTATCCTTCGATCAATTTGTTAAACAGTTACATCACAATTCCCGGATGCGAATGTTTCGATAATAAATTTCAGCATATTCCGATTGCAGTAAAATTTTTCCTCCAATTAAGCTCGAGTTTTCCCCATAATTCACGACTACATCATTGACGATATGAACACATTTGCCATTGAATGAGATCACTTCTACCGTATTCCATTCACCACTTGGTTTCTCCGAATCTTTCTTTTTGGTTATCCTTGAATGGCGCAGTGGAGGGTTTTGTTTACCATCAACCTGAATGGTACTGTATCCCAGCAGCCAAAAATCACCTACATCTCCTTCCTGGATCTGGCATTCCACAGATTGCGGCCAGATATCATCGGGTTCATTTTCCGGTATATTATAACAAATTCCGCTATCTCTTTTGTCATTTTCTCTCGGAGGCCATTTTTTCTCGCCCCACTTGAATTCCAGGGTAAAATGATAATTATCAAAACTTTTTTCAGTCATGATATAACCCAATTCTTTTCCCAAATCATGGATAACTCCATCATTTTCGACAGTAAATATTTGTTCTGGGTCATGGTTTTTTCCCTTACTTTCCAACCATGTATACCAACCATCCAAATCTTTTCCATTCATTAGAGATGAAAATTCATGCTCGATGAAAACAGGCTTTACATTTTTCACTACAAAGACATAATCATTGTAATCTCCGTTTGATGCTTCCTCCATGCAAACCAGGTAGGTGTTTTTCAAAGGGTCTCCATTTTTGTCATTAACCGGAAAGACCCGCATGGCATGAGAAACATGTGATGGATAAAACAAAATATTCCAGATATCTTCGGAATAGATCGTGTGTTCCGGGCTGATGGTATAGAATCCGAATGAGGCATCGCCGGGGTCAAACGTGGTTTTTCCAACAGCAATTGAAGGAAATAATGTTTGATGTTCCGGGAAGTCATCGGCTTTTGCCAATATTCCGGACTGATGCTGTACAGGTCCGGTATTGGCAATCGTATAAAACCCAAAATTGACAGGAAAATCAGGTGAATACCGTGCTACCGGTATCATTTCAACTTCTCCCTGATTTGCTTTGGTAAATAGTGATGGTTTTAATTCCTCTCCCTGCAGGTCAGGCCGACAGTGATTGGGAAGGCTTGTCCATCCTACATCAGTTGAGAAACCCAATGCTTCCACAATTTGTGCAAGTGGCGCCTCATTTTCACCTTCCAACCCATTGGTGCTGAGACCCGTCAGATCGATTTCCTCTTGATGGTTTTTCAATACAAGCCTGGCCCTGGCTATTCCAACAAAAGTTTCAGGAGGGGAAAATATCAAAACAATATTTGTTTCACTTTCTGTCTCCGGAGTAGCCATTTTAAAGTATCCTGCATGTTTTCCCTCTATCTTGACAGAACCCGAACCACTTGCAGAATTTGGGTCTAAAGTTATTGTATCAGGCTTACTTTCGGCGCCTTTAATAGAAGAAAATATGATCTCATGTTTGTTAAATGGATAGGATTGACTAAAACAATTAAAGGCTAGGACTGACAACAAAAAGATGTATAGCTGAGGTAAGAGTGATTTGTTCATAGTTCAAATAGGTAGCTAGGTAAAGGGTAGAAGATATTGCTTTACATAATAATAAATATCCTGTAGCGACCTGTTTGAAATATCGTACAGAAATTTGTGAAACAATTAAAAAAATGCTCTATGGCGAGCTGTATAACAAAAGAATTAGTCTTTGCTGAACCCGATTCTATATAGCGATTGAGCAATAGTAATTTTAATGGTCAATCATCCAAAGCCTGGTAGACCAACACTTTAAACTTATTGTGAATATCCCCCTTTTTAACCGGTCGTTGATTGACAAATATCATGGCTACCAGGTCTTCTTTCGGGTCTGCCCAATAGGTGGTGCCCCAATATCCACCCCATGCGAATGAGCCTTCTGTTTGGCCAAAAATTAATTCACCTTTCTTTGAAAACACTTCAAACCCTAATCCAAAACCGTTTCCATTTCTGAAATCCAGATCGCCGATCTGATCGGTGGTCATCAGCTCTACTGTCCTTCTGGCCAGGATCCTTTTTCCGTCATACACACCCTTATTCAGCATCATTTGAAGAAATTTACCATAATCGCCAATCGACGCCGATAGCCCTGCTCCACCAGAAAAGAATGTTCCATCCAGCAATGGATATTCCGTATGGATCTTATTGTCATCCGGCCCACTAAGAATTATTGGGTGGTCAATGTCATTTAATGTGTAAACCGGTACCAGCTGATCTTTTTTTTCTTTCGGGAGGTAAAAATAGGTATCATTCATGTCCAGCGGTTCAAAAATTCGCGTTCTGAAAAACTCGTCCAGAGGTTTTCCGGAAACAACTTCAACCAGGTAGCCGAGAACATCAGTATTCATTCCGTAGGTAAATTTTTCACCCGGTTGATGTTCCAGAGGCATTTTGGCCAGCTTGGGAATAAGCTCATCTAAACTTGTTTCGTGAGATCCGAAGAAAGCTGGAAATCCATTTTTGTAATAAATGCTTTTCATCATTGGTGACCCGATAGCAAGGTAGCCGATTCCTGAGGTATGGGTTAGCAGATCTCGAATGGTAATTTCACTTACGGCTGGTATTGTGGTAAAAGTGGTGTCTTTGTCATTGAATGTTTGGATGACCCCGGGATTGGAAAATTCAGGAATGTATTTTGAAACAGGGTCGCCCAGCAGAAATTTACCTTCTTCAAAAAGCATCATGACGGCAACACTGGTAATTGCTTTGGTTTGTGAAGCAATTCGGAATATCGATTCATCAGAAAGCGGAACAGTGTTTTCCTCATTTGTATATCCAAATGATTGGTGATAAACGATCCTGCCATGCCGTGAAATGTATGCGGTCACATTTTTCACCCATGCACTGTCAACGGCTTCTTGTAACAGGGTATCAATTCTATTCAACCGTTCAGCGGAAAAACCGGAGGATTCGGGATTGGCAGAAACTAGTTTCGAAGAAGGTGATAACTCCTGTTTAGTTGTGCGGTTGACACAAGAAATAGAAAAAAGGCACAGGACTATGGGAATTATAAATCTGGAAAAGCGATCGGTATGCATGTTAAATAAATTGTTCTAAACGGAGCAATCTAAGCATACCGGAAAGAATATAAAATGATTGAGGGAATTTATTGATAGTAGTTTGATATAAGGAATGTAAAAAAACAAAAGAAAAAGCCAACATTTCCATTTTGCGATTGAGGTTGTTTCATTATAGAATTTTAACCTGCAAAAAACAATTTTTTAGATTTGACATACCCCTTCACCCCTTTCAAAAGGGGAATATTTGTGTTTTTTGTAGGTTAAAATATAATTCCACCTTAGAATGCAACAGCCATGCTCTTGCGGAGTGTGTCACAGTTAAAAACCTGTTTTCTTTTGATTTTTTATTGCGTTTATACTTCGATTAAATAAGAAAACTGTCTCAAAAGCGGGGGATACATACCGAACCGTTTCCGGTATCTCGACAAATTAGTTAAAAAAACCTATTGGAAAGAGACTCCCGCCAAGTGACGGGATGACCGGAAACCCAAAGTGCGTTTGGGTTTTGTATATCCGGGAATTATTGATGCTTTCGAGACAGTTCTTCAAAAATGAAATAGATTTAATTGAAACTTAGTAATAGGAAAATTCCACAACTTTAGGTTTGACCAATCTTTCAAAGTCTTTGTAGAACATTCTGATCAGTTCCGTATGGGTACCGGCATTAAAGGCAATTTCCTCATCGACACTCAGGCTTTTGGCAACATAAACATCCATATCGTAAAGGTTGCCGAATGGAGGCATGGCCCCGGTTTCGCATTCGGGGAATAGCTTTTCAAATTCCTCCTCGGTAGCTAGGGCAACATTGTCTGTTCCCGTTACCTCCCGAATCAGTTTCATGTTGATGCGGGTGGAAGCTGGTAATACGGCCATGGCCATTTTGCCATCGATCTTGATGATAACGGTTTTGGCAATTTCCCAACCTGATATGTGGGCTGAAGCGGCGACTTTCTGGGCTGAATAAGCCTGTGAATGGGTAATGGTGAGGTATTGGATATTGTTGCTATCCAAATAACCCTTAAGTTTTTTTATTGGCATGGAGACCTCCTTTTTTGAATTGGATACAACGTTGATATATACTATTACCCCCAAAGGAAAAGATAAGTTCTAATGAGAGCGTTTTTCTTTAGTAGAAAGTAATAATTTGTTAATTTTCAAAAGGTGTCTCGTGAGAATTAAATCAAATATAATTCCTAATTAGATTTGAATTTATTTCCTGCTTTTGCCAGACTGTTGAATTTAATTAAGCTCTAATTTTGCCTCCAATTCGCCTATCTTATTTTCGAGCTCTTGCTCTTTTCTTTTGAAGTTCTCGGTTGTGGCTTCCAGCTCTTCCATATTTTGCCGCATTTCTTCCTGTTGGGCTTTTAGCTCCTCAGTCTGGTTAGTAGATTGGATGAGTAACTCGTTTGTCCTTTGATTGGATTTAAATATAAATATTGTAGAAGCCATATTTTCGACCAGCACTTCGAGTAATTCTATTTGATGGTCGGAAAGATTATTGATCCCGCACAATTCCAAAATCCCCAAATTTTCCTCATCAATTTGTATGGGGATCAATAGCAAGTAGGAAGGCGTTGTTTGCCCAAGACCAGAAGATATTTTTGTATAATCCCCGGGCACATTGTCAACATGTAATTTTTCACCATTTTTAAATGCAGCGCCAACCAACCCTTCATCAAGTTCCCATCTGTTTTTTTCCAGTTTTTCAGCATCATAGGCAAAGGATGATGCGATTTGCAGGTATTTATCTTCCGGATCATCATCATTCAGCAGAAGGATTGCTCCCTGGTGAATTTCTAACGTTTTATTTAGGTATTTCAATACCGCATTGCCCATGGTCCGGATGTCTTTCTTGTTGGTATTGATGACTTTGTTCAATTCTTTTACTTCCTCATTAAACCAGTTTTTAATTTTTTCGGCTTCATTTTTTGATATAATATCTTCTTTAATTTTGTCTAGCTCAACGGTTTTCTCGTCAATGGCATTTTGTAAAGTCTCCCTGTCTCTTTTCAAGTGCTTCTCGCGATATTTAATCAAAAAGTAAACAGCTGAACCCGTGATTGAAATAATCAATAAATAAAACCAGATCGTTTTATAAAATGGTGGTGAAATATGAATCCGGATTATTTCTGGTTCATCATTCCATAATCCATTGTTGTTTGCACCTTTTACTTTGAAGATGTAGTCTCCATGTGGCAGGTTGGTATACATTGCCACGCCTTCTGAACCATTTACGTAATTCCATTCATTTTCATAACCTTCCAGGATATAGGCTAATTGGTTACTTTCGGGTGCAGAATAATGAAGGGCATTAAACTTGAGTGTGATGGATTTGGTTTTGTAGTAGATATCCAGATTCTCTGTTTCCAGAATATCCTTGTACAGCAATATTTCACCATAAATTTCATCACCGGCTTCCACCTTTTTGTTTTCAATCAGCAGTTCAGAAATTTGAACTTTAGGTGCATATGGATTTTTTTTGACTTTTGAAGCAAAAAAAGAGTTTAAGCCGTTAATTCCTCCAAAGAACAATTCATTATCTGAACTAATGGCATTTGATCCATACAAAAATTCAATACTTTGAAGGTTATCCGATTTATCAAATGACTCGTATATCAGAGTGTCCTGATTATGGACCAGGTTTTCAAACTTGAATAACCCTTTATCTGAGCTGAACCAAATATTTCCATGTTCATCGTCCTGAGCACTGAGAAAATCAACATGTGGAAAGCCATCTTCTTCTGTGAATACATCATAAGAGCTTCCTTCATTATTCAGCCTGAACAAATTATGGTCAGAATAAAACCACAGAGCTCCTGATTTATCAACAAGTAAAAATGGAACGCTATTTATAGAAATGCCGGAAACTGATTCAACTAATTTGATATCGTTTTTTTGTTTGTCGTAGATAGACAATCCGTTGGATCCTATGACCAATTTGTCACCATTATAAATTTTAATATCAAATATGCGATTGCTAATCAGGACATCAGGTACATTCTTTATACCCAAATATTTGTGATTTACACGGTAAAAACTTTCAGAAGAATCATTGAAAACCGTTAACCCTTTATCTGTTCCTATCCAGATGGTGTGTGGATCAATCGGATCATGATTGATGGTGTACACGGCATTGGAATGGATGGAAAGTGAGTCTTGTGGATCCGGCAGATAGTTTGTAAATTCTTGATTTTCACTATTAAAAAAAGCCATTCCTCCCCGATAGGTTCCGATCCAAATATTGTTATTTCTGCCAACCAATATGGATTTGATGTTGTTGCTTCTCAAAGAATGGGGGTTTTCCGGATCAAATAGATAATAATTAAGTTTTCCTGTGGTACGATCGAGATAGTTCAGGCCTCCATTTTCAGTACCGACCCACACATTATTTGCATGGTCGACAGCTATGGAATAAACATTTTTATCATTTAGAAAATATTCATTTGCAATCGGGCTGTAGCTGTAATGGGTGAATCCTGAGGTATTCAAATTAGCATATGAAACTCCACCAGCGAAGGTTCCTATCCAGAGACCGTCCTGATTGTCCAGCATAATGTTCTGAATACTGTTGTGGCTAAGCCTGGAAGTTGGGTGCTCAATGGAAGCATATCTTAAAAAGGACTCATTAGTTTCATCAAACAGATATAATCCGGCCTGTGTTCCAATCCAGAAATTTCCGCTATTATCCTTTACAATTCCCCGTACCCTGCCACTTTCCTTGATAGATGGGTCGGGAAAATATCTTATAAAGCTATTGGCATGAGGGTTATATTTAGAAATGCCATTATTATTATGGGTGATCCAGATATTTTGGTTCGGATCTTCATAAACTCTTTCCACATAATTCTCAGCAAGGCTGTTTGAGTCTTCACCTGCTTCAAAATGAGTAAAAGTTTTACTTTTCTTGTCAAATAAAACTACCCCTTCTTGACTAGTACCTACCCAAATGTTTCCATTTGTATCCACGATGATTCTTTCTGCTGACCTGGCTGGGAAGGAATTAGGATTATTGGCGTTGTTAGTGTAATCAATTAATTCACCGGTTTTGATATTGTAGTTTACTATGCTTTCATTTTGAGTAAACCACATGGTGCTGTCATGGTCTTCTGCCATACCAAAACAGGAAATAGAAGTTTGATTATCGTTTAGATAAACTAATTCGAATCGATCCTTATTTAAATTGTACTTAACAACTCCATCATTTCCACTGAACCACAAATTTCCCCGAGAATCACAATGAGCATCTTTCAATTCACTGAAATTTTCTTTCAAAGTATCTGTTAGATAATAGAAATTGTACTGTTTCAATTTGGTTCCATCATACTTTGAAATTCCTGTTTTCGTTCCAATCCAGATAAAACCATACATATCCTGAGTCAGAGCCCTGACCCTGTTGTTGTTCAACCCGTCGTCAATCGTAAGGTATTGAAAATGAAGCTGGTCATGGATATTCGTTTTTACCTGACAGACACCGGATAGTGCAAAAAACACCAAAAAAACGCTTAAAAAACTTTTTACCATTGTTGAAGGTTCTCTTTATGATACTGGGTTAATGCTTTTGGAGGCTGGATTGATAAAAATAAGCATTCTGAAAAGAGAAAGGTTGAGTTAATGATTCTATAACGATGAAAATGACATAAATGTAAGTTTATCCAAAGTTTTGTCAGCGTGCGAATTAATTCAGCCGGTCTCAGGAGCGCTCTATTGCTCTGTCGATAAAATATTAATGGATTCGGATTTTCCCAATCATATATAGATTCCACGATTTGGTAGGGATATGAAGAGCACCTTTAAACACCTCATAAAAGCAAATAGAAAATTTCTATTCTTCAGGAGGAGGATTTTTAGACCGCAATTGCTCTCGGACCAAATGTCCTGATTCTGTAACCATATCCTGGGGCCAACCTCCCTTGATACTTGCTCCCGGTTTTAATGCAGCGGAGTTTTCATTTTTGTCAGCAATTGACCAGTTGAGATAGGAAATATGATTTTCTTCCATCCATTCCCACCATTCATTGGACGATTCTACATCAATGAATCCATCGCCTGTTGCTTCAGTAGTACCATATTCAGTCACCATGATGGCAATTCCTTTCGACAGAGCCTGATCTGCCCGATCTCTCAGCCATTTTTTGTGAGTTGACGCATAATAATGCAATGTATAGGCAACATTTTCATCATCAATTGGGTTGGCTGCCGGTTCGTCAACCTGCTGAGACCAGTTTCTGTTACCGCAAATGATCAGGTTATCCGGATCGAATGCACGGATGGTATCAATGATGGCTTCATGATAAGGCTTAAGTACCTGATTCCAGGAAACATCAAGAGGTTCATTATATGTTTCATAAATAATATTTGGATAGTCTCCGTAAAGTTTAGCTATTTCACCAAAAAAAGCTTTTGCTTCTTCCAATTGATTTTCTGCTTCGTGATCATGCCAATCGACGATAATGTATAATCCTTGTTCTATTGCAGCATCGATTACAGCTATGATTTTTTCTCTTTCTCTTTCGGGATGGTCCAGATAACCATCATGATCAACCGCAAGAGCAGCTCTGACAACAGTACACCGCCAGTCATCTTTCAACCATTCTACAACCTCAGGCGTGTAATATTTTCCGATCCATTGACTCCAGAAAAATGACATTCCTCTCAATGTGACAGGATCTCCGTTTTGATCAACGATCTTGTTTCCAGCAACTCTCAATTGGCCATATTCCTCAACTGCATTCTGAACAGTCTCAAATTCGTTTTCAATTGTGTCCGATTGTTCTTCTTCAGAATCCGGATTCTTTTGTTCTGTTTGAATCGTTGTCTCTTCGTCGTCATTTGAATGACACCCGATTGAACAAGTAAACAAAAGCAGGAATAGTACGATTTTTAATCTATTCATTGTCATTTATTAAAAATGTGAGATTGAATTTTTGGGACATTTAATCGGCCTCCAGAGAAGCATTTGGAAACGGGTTGAGCCGGTTTTTTCTGGGTATGGTTGCATGATGATGACGCCAGTTTGATCAACCAGATTAAGGTGAAAAATTCAAAGAAGGGTTTCATTTCAAAAATTTGATTAGGGCTTGTGAATGACTTAACAAGTTTACGAATATTTTTCTGAAAGAAAGGGTGGTAAATACATCAAACAGGGTGTGTAATATGATTGGAAGTAAGGTTATTTACCGGTAAACAAATCCCTTTTGTAGATTAATCAAATGTTCGATGCGTACGTAGGGAAAGGTTAATTACAGGAATGAAAATTAAGATACTTTTACTTTACAATAGTACGCTAAAGATTCAACATAATTATTGAGCATAAATTGAAACTTCTCCAATTATTAAAATTGTATAATTCAGAGTTGAAGGTTTAGAATAATTTTAATTGGTGATATATCAAAACAGTGATGAACTAAGACAAAAATATAGTAATGTATAGTGCTACTATTCCAAATATTTTTGAATTATGTGATTGTATACTTTTAGTAGGCAAGAATTTGTAGATAGAAGAATGAATACCAGAAAATATGCTAAAGTAATTGTGTGATTAAGGCAGAAACAAATGCACTATTTTGAAAGGAGATTAATGGTTTTATATTTCTCTTTTTGAATTTAGCTATTAATAATTTTGATAGCTGTTTATTTTTTGACTAATGAGTCAGTCAAAAAGTATAAATCAATCAATTCCCATAATTTCTCTTATTTGGGGGCTTTAATTGCTGTTTTCGATGATGGAGGAACCCGTAATAAATCTGCAATGCCAACTATATCGAATAATTTTTGAGGCGAATAATTCCCGATTGATGACTTCTATTTTTTTAGTATCAAAATTATGGTCACACCAAGGATATTAAGTTTTAAATGTGAATGATCCGGCAGAAACCTGGTTCAACATTTTCTTCACACTAATATATGGTAACAGCAAATACTTGTAAATGAAATTTTGAATATTTCCAATTTTATTTTTTTATGTATAACTAATTTGGTTTACTCATGATGAATGGGAGTATACGAACTTCGAGCCGTGAAAAATTTCATCTGTCAATGGATTTGAAATTGTACTATTTTTATCCACTCAAAGTGAATATTTTACTTTCAGGCAAAACATGACAAATTTATTTTATTGCAATATTACTATTACAATACACTACTAATTGGAGTAAAATGACTACATTCTTTTGTTTGATTAAAATTTATTAATGAATTTAATTTTGATAGAATTCCCGATGTTAATGTATGAGTAGGAATAAATTTTTAAAACTCTTCTTCAAAACTGTCGCATTTATCCTGTGTTTAATTGTGGTCGTTCTACTTGGTTTTTACATTAGGTTAAAACTTGACAAGGTAATTGACATCAGTCCGTCAGCATATAGTTGGAACTTATCCGAAAAGGAAATTGAGGCCCAGGCAAGAGAATTAGTTTCCAAAATGTCATTAGAGGAAAAGATCTCTCAAATGTCAGGAGATGAAAACAGCATCATGAGGTTATCATTGGGAATGGTCTTTCAACCTAAAATCAATCCTATTGTTTACTCCGGGTACAATGAAAAATTGGGAATCCCTCCCATTGCATTTAGTGATGGTCCCAGAGGGTTAACCGTTGCAAAAGGAGCAACGGATTTTCCTGTGACCATGGCCCGTGGCGCCAGCTGGGATCGGGATCTTGAACAAAGAGTCGGTGATGCGTTTGGCAAAGAAATCCGGGCTGCAAATGCAAACTATATGGGAAGTTTGTGCATCAATATTCTCAGACACCCATCGTGGGGCCGTGCCCAGGAAACGTATGGTGAGGATCCATGGCTATTGGGTGAAATGGGGGTTGCCCTGTTCAAAGGGATCGACCAACACAATGTGATGACCTGTGCCAAGCACTTTGTTTGCAACAACATGGAATACAGCCGCCACTATGTGAGCGCAGAAGTAGATGAGAGGATTTTGCGGGAAGTTTATTTGCCTCACTTCAAAAAAGTCATTGATACAGGTGTACCATCCGTGATGTCGGCCTACAACAAAGTGAATGGAGAATATTGTGGACAGAATCATTTTCTGATAGAGGGAATCCTGCGAAATGACTGGGGATTTACGGGATTCGTTACCTCTGACTGGATGCAGGGAGTATATGATGGAGAAAAAGCAGCGAAAGCAGGATTAAATGTGGAAATGCCGAGACCAAAACATTATGGTAAGAATTTGATTCAACTTATTGAAGAGCGGAAAGTATCAGAAGAAAGGATTGATGAACTGGTCACGGAAATCGTGCGGACAAAATTGAAATATGCCTCCAGAAAAGATAGGATGGTATATCCACAGGAGTTAATCGGTTCAAAGGACCATGTTGATCTGGCAAAGGAAATAGCAGAAAAAAGCATGGTTCTATTGAAAAATGAGAATCAAACCCTACCTCTTGACCAAAAAAAGGTTAGAAAGATTGCTGTAATCGGTCATCTTTCCGATGTAGAAAATACCGGTGATCGCGGAAGCAGCTATGTCAGGCCTGAATACATCGTGACAGCTTTGGAAGGAATAAGGAATTATTTGGGCAACCGGGCTGAGGTGTTGCATGCTACTGGAGAAAATCTTGATGAAGTGAGAAAAATTGCTTCCCAGGTTGATGCTGTTATCATGATTGCAGGTTATGATCACCATGATGAGGGTGAGTACATCATCCTCGAAGAAATTCAAAGACCAAGAACCTACGAGGAAGAAATGGAATACCAGGAAAACAGCATAAAATTCTTGCCATTTGATGGGAAAGATCGTTTGGATCTGCATTTAAAAGAACGCGATTTAGAAGTGATAAAAACTGCATCAGAAGTGAACGACAAACTGGTTGTTTCTATTATCGGAGGAAGTGCGGTGATGATGGAAGAATGGCAGGATCAGGCTGAGGCGATCCTCATGATGTGGTATGCAGGAATGGAAGGTGGAAATGCCCTGGCGAAGATATTATTTGGAGAGGTAAATCCATCCGGAAAACTGCCTTTTACCATTCCTGCAGATGCTTCGCAGCTGACCACGTTTGATGGTTTTGCGGAATCTGTCGAATACGAATACTACCATGGTTATACCAAAGTCGACAAAATGAATTCCAAACCGGCTTTTCCATTTGGATTCGGTTTGAGCTATACGACATTTAAATATGAAAGTCTGAACATTGTTCAAAAAGATATTTTTATAAATGACACCCTAAAAGCGGCTGTCGCAGTTACAAATACGGGTATAATGGCCGGAGAAGAAGTTGTGCAAATGTATGTTGGATTTAATAACTCCAAAGTTGATCGACCTGTAAAATTGCTGAGAGGATTTGAGAAGATTCATTTAAACCCTGGAGAAGTAAAAAGAGTTCATTTTTCACTTCCGGTGAACGAATTGGCATGGTATAATCCTGAATCAAAAAGCTGGGAGATTGAGGAGATGGAATATGAATTGTATGTTGGTTCTTCTTCAGTAAAAGAAGATTTGCTAATTTCAAATTTCATAGTAACAAATCAATTGCATTGATGGGAAGAGAAGAATATTTTGCCTATTCCAAAGGTGATCGTTTTGTTGGTAAAAAGCCGGATGAGGTTTTTTCAGAAATTGAAGGAAAGAGGGTCTGGGAAGAGCAGGAATCCGTTTCCGGTCCGGGATCCAGTTTGGAGCAAACCGCCGAGATCCGCAGGGCTTTACCATTAGTTTTTAAAAAATTTGATATTCAATCGGTATTGGATATTCCTTGTGGTGATTTCAATTGGATGCAAAAGCTGGATTATAAAACCATTCGATATACTGGAGCCGATATTGTGAAAAAGCTTATTGAAAGTAATCAACTAAAATATCAATCTACTAATATTCAATTTCGTCATCTCGATTTGTTGAAAGACTCATTGGGAAAACACAACCTAATTTTTTGTCGTGATTGTTTGGTTCACTTGTCTTATCATGATATTTCCCTTGCATTGAAAAATATAAAAAATTCCGGATCAAAGTACCTGATGACCACGACCTTCCCGGAGGAGGAAACAAACAAGGACATTCCGACTGGCGGATGGCGACCATTGAATTTCTTGAAACCTCCTTTTAACTTTCCTGAACCCGATTATCTGCTCAATGAAAAATGCACGGAGGGAAATGGTTTGTTTAAGGATAAATCGCTGGGACTTTGGAAAATAGATAATCTTTAAACACGAAAATCTTTGGAAATTATTTCTGCTGTCAAAGAAGATATTCAAACCCTCAATACCATCAGTATCGAGTCGAAAATGCATTGGAACTATCCCCGGGATTGGCTGGACCATTGGATTGATGAGCTGACCATTACCAAAGAATATCTTGATCAGCATTCGGTTTATAAGCTAATCGTTGGAGGAAAGATCATTGGTTTTTGTGCCATTGAAGAACATCCTGAAGCATACGAAATCTCCCATTTATGGATCTTGCCAGCCTACATGCGAAGGGGGTACGGAAAAAAATTATTATCTGAAAGCCTCAATTGTTCGGTCGACGAAAAGAAAGATATCATTGTTGTGGCTGATCCGAATGCTGAAAGTTTTTATGCCTCTCAGGGATTTCAAACTTTTGATCAAAAACCCAGCTACCCGGAGGGAAGGTTTCTCCCTGTTATGAGAAAAAGTTGCTCTAATTAAACAAAATCCAGTTTCGGAGCATATGTCTTCCACCAAACACTCCTCATAGAACCTTTACACTCTTGTGACCTTCTTGTGACATTTAAAAATGACCTTTGGAAGGACGCCGATTTCAAAGACGTCTGAAATATTTACTGTTTGAAAACTCAATCAGCTAACTAATGAAAATAAAAACTATGGTCATGAAAACGAAAAATCTAAGTTTGTTCCTAATGCTATTCCTGGTATTTTCATTAACATTTATCGCATGCGAAGACAATGAAGATCCCGATCCGGGAGGTATGACGACCGATCCGGACACAGCTCCAAAGGCAAGTATCGACCGGTTCAGTGAGGATGCTGGTACTTTGATGGTCCGCAATGGAAGCAATGGACTTCCTGGAGCTAATGCTCCAATTAATTTCGATGCCGGCGAACCTTTTATTACACAAGGTCTTGGACCGGAAGGTGAAGTGGTAGAGTATTACAATTTTGATATGCAAACCACCACTCCTGCTCCCATCTATGCTTTATTCCATGAAAATGGAAATGCTGTAAATGGCCAGCTAAATGTTATCGATGTGATTCCCGGTGATGCGGGATACAACGATTTCTGGCAGGTCGTCGCAGTCACTGTTCCGAATGACTATGAAGCAAATGAAGCCACAAGTCTTGCGGATATTACCAGCGCTGGTTATGATATGGAGGAAATGGATGTGATTGTCAATTGCCCGGTGGTCCCGGAGGGATCGACAGCTTCCAAGCGGCTGGGGGGCGGCGATGCTTCGCTAACACGTGGGTGGTATAAGGACGAAGTTGTGTTCTATTTTAATTTTTCTGAAAAGGACCTGACAACAGCTTCGGGAGGTTCTGTTCCGGTTTCTCCGATTTATGTGACATTTAACATCAATCCCGATGAAGATGGCGGTGGCCCTGCTTCGGGATTTGTTACGGAAGGGAATAGCAGCCAGACCCACAATGTAGTGGCAACAGTTCCTGCTGATGACAGCTATTCACCTCTATGGGTGGTAAATGCGTATGACAACGCAGAATTCGGTTTGGTGTACAACCTCGAATCAGCTGCAACTGCTGAAAGTAAGGGAAATAACCTCGCTACGGTGAATTGTCCTGTTGTGAGTCTGGAAACTCCGGAAAACATGCCGATGAACCCTGATGAGGCAGAAGATGCAAGCATTGACCGGTTCAGTGAGGATGCCGGAACGTTAATGGTTCGCAATGAAATGAATGGATTGCCGGCGGCCGATATGCCGATCGATTTTGATTCGGGAGAACCATTCATCACACAAGGTTTGGGGCCCGACGGACAGCTGGTCGAATACTATAACTTTGATGTACAAACAACCATGCCCGCCCCGATTTATGTTCTGTTTAGAGATGGGGAATCTTCACCGGTTGACGGTCAGCTGAATATTGTTGACGTGATCCCGGGAGAGGGTGAATACAATGATTTCTGGCAGGTTGTTAGGGTAACTGTTCCGGCGAATTATGTAGCCAACACCGTTACCAGCTTCGAGATGATTGAAAATAAAAAGTATCCAACTGAAGAAATGGATGTCATTGTGAATTGTCCGATCGTTCCTGAAGGATCGACAGCAACGAAACGATTGGATGACGCTGATGCTTCCCTGACTCGTGGCTGGTACGATGGACAGGTAGTTTACTACTTCAATTTCACCGAAAAACAACTCATGACAACCAATGATGGCTTAGTGCCGATTTCACCCATATTTGTGACCTTTAACATCAATCCGGGAGAAGATGGAGGAGGGCCTGCATCAGGATTTGTCACAGAGGACATGAGTTCACAAACTCACAATGTGGTGGCGACAATCCCTGCTGATGAAGACTACTCACCACTATGGGATGTGAGCGCCTATGACAACATGGATTTCAATTCAGTGATGGATTTAACTTCTGCGCAAGCTGCTACATTGTTGGGGTCAAGCCTGGCTACGGTCAATTGTCCGGTCGTTGCGATGGAAGAATAGACCATAATCAATTTTATATTTTTTGAAAGAGAAGCTTGTTGTGGGCTTCTCTTTTTTTGGTTATTTATCAATCGAATAGAATGGTAGTGTTACTTTTGCCGATTTGGGTGATTATGGTGATAAAGTCATTCATTAATTTTTAAATAATAAAGTCATGAAATATATTTTTTATTTGTCCATTCTTTTGCTTGTCACTTCTTGTTCTTTTGACAATGAAAATATTAATGACAGATTGGATGAATTTTTAAAATCAAACCATTCAAAATCACAATTTTTTAAAATAAACCCTTCTGATACTTCCAAAATCGTAGGTGTAAAGGGTAGTATAATTACATTTTACCCAAATTCATTTGTCAAGAGAAATGGAGACAATCTAGTTGAAAATGATTCGGTTCAGATATGTCTTGTAGAGGTATATGAAAAATCAGAAATGATTTATAACAATGTTCATACAATTTCTAATGGTAGGCCTTTGGTTTCATCAGGGATGATCCATATTCAGGCGTTATTGAAAAGTGATACCTTAAAACTTAAGGATGGATGTAAATTTAAAATTGAGTTTGAAAATAAAAACAGAGTTTCAAATTCAAATTTGTTTTATGGAGAGATAGATAGCGGTAACCTAAATTGGATTGAATATATACCAGATACTATTACGATAAGAACAGAAGAAATTTTTAGGTTGGATTATGGAGTTGATAGCGTTCGTATTAATCTTGTTAAGATTGTCGAAGGAGATACAATTGAAATTGATAATTCTGGCTTTAATTATGATGGTTTAGAAAATATAGATACCGTCGCGTTAAGTAAGATCGAAGAAGCATATTTGCCCTACTTTGCTCTAGATTCAAAAAAACTTAACTGGATCAATTGTGACTACTTTCTGAATATAAGCGATACTACCTATTTGAATGTAGCAGGAGATATCAATCCTGACGCCCAAATTTATTTGATACTTGATTCAACTAATAGTGTATTGCCCCTTGTTTATTATAAATCAAAATATTTCAAAGGATTACCCTCTGGATACAAAGCCAAATTATTGAGCGTTTCTTCTCAGGGAGGACAACTTAAATATGATTTGAAAAATATTGAAACCGGTAAAGACCTGGAAGTAAAATTAAATCCTGTTGAAGTAGACAAGGAAAAACTAAAAGAAATAATTGACTCCCTATAAAAAGGTAAGGCGGCCCTAAAGCCGCCTGTTTACCAAATTTGAATGAAGAGGAGTGCTCATTGCTGAGCGTTAACAAGGTAAACAAGCGTTCAACAAAATGTCCGAAGATTCTATTTAACTAAATTAAGCTCTGGTTTAAGAGAAATTAAACTTAGTTATCGGTTGGTCAACAGACTTGTTACCTTATTTTCTTTAATATTTTTACTGGTGCAGGCCGCATTCGGTTTTCACCTGCTGCGCCCAGCGACCGTTTCTTTTTTCACCTTTAATCGTACAATGCTTACAACCTACTGACTCATATCCTAACGGCTTCAACGGATGCTCCGGTAGATTATGGTTTCGGATATATGCTAAAGCTTCTTCTTCCTGAACATCAATGATAGGATAAAACTTAATGATCCCATCTTTTTCTTCGAAAATATTTAAATGTCTGCGAAACTGGTTTTGCCAACCCATCAGTCCAGAGATCCAGATCTCGAAATTACCTTTAATTGAATTCAGTGGATTCACCTTGTTAATCAGGCAACATCTATCCGGATCATAACGGAAAAGCTCCGCCATTTTGCTGAATTCATTCTCTTTTGCTTCCGGAGCAACATCGATGACATCAAGGTCAAATTGACCTTTCAGTTTATTCTTGTACAAGATCGTTTCGTCAAAATGAAAGGATGTATCGATGAAATGAACAGGCTGTTGAATTCCCTGGCTTTTCATCAGGTGGATCAGGTAAACTGCTGTCGTACCAAATGAGGAGGTAAACAGGATGTTGTCGAAATCCTGGTAAATTTCAGCTATTCTTTCAGCTGGACTCAACACTTTGTACTTCTCATTGAGCCAGTCCAGATTTTTCTTGTTCAGACTTACAGTCAGTTCACTTTCTCTATTCATTTTCTGTAATGTTAACATGAGATCAATGTTTTGACATAACTGAATTGGTCAGGTCGTTCAGTTTTCTGACCTTTTCTTCAAAATCTCCTTTTAGCTTCGATCTGTAAGTATGTAAATTCTCTAATAATGCTTGTAAATCATCAGGCAATAAGTCCTCTAAAAACTCCCGGAATCGTTTGGCGAAAGTTGGTGACTTTCCATTGGTGGAAATTCCGATTTTCAGATCCCCTTTCTGCACAATGGAACCAAGGTAGAAATCACACAAAGCTGGTGTGTCAGCCACATTTGTTAACAGGTTTCTTTTTCTCGTTTCCACCTTTATTTCTTTGTGCAATTCATGATCGTCGGTGGCAAGAATCACAATGTCTTTTCCATCCAGATCCGTCCATTCAAAATGACGATGAATCAATTTCACATTTGGAACGGGTTCCACCAGTTTTACCAAATCAGGATGAAAATAACCTGCGACGACTTCCACACTTGCCGTTTCACAATTGTTGAGCAAAGCGCTAAGTTTTTCCAAACCAACATTTCCGCCTCCCACTAGCAAGATCTGCAGGTGTTCGATTTTCAGAAATACAGGAAATAGCTGGTTCTTGCTCATTATTTCTTAAAGTTTTTTGAAACGTTCAGAAAGCGGCCTTCATGGATCTCATTCAACAGCAGATCATCCAGGTCGACTTGTTGCATTACACTCACCACATCGCCAATGATGATAATAGCAGGTGCGCCAATATTTTCTTCCTTCGCTATTTGTTCGATAGAAAAAACGGTCCCCACCACCATCTTTTGATCGGGCAGGGTACCGTTTTGAACGATAGCTACAGGAGTGTTTTCTTTCTTATTTTTAATGAATAAATCTCTTATTTCTTTCAGCTTTTTGGTTCCCATCAGGATGATCACTGTCGCATTGCTCTGTGCAGCAAGTTGTAAGTCCTTGCTCAGTTCACCTTCTTTTGTAGTTCCTGTCAATACCCAAAAGCTGTCGCTGACATTTCTGCTTGTCAGGGGAATTCTATTCACCGCTGGCACAGCATACGAGCTACTGATCCCCGGAACAATGTAGGTTTCAATGCCAAAATTTTCGGCATATTCAATTTCTTCCAATGCCCTTCCAAAAACAAACGGATCCCCACCTTTCAATCTGACTACATGGCCGTGAGAAAATGCATACTCCACGATCAGTTGGTTGATCTGATCCTGGATAGCATGATGCTGACCAACCCGTTTCCCAACAAAAACTTTCAAGGCTTTTGTCGGAGCATAGTTCAGCAACTCCTCATTTGCCAGGGCGTCATACAGCACCACATCTGCCTCGGCCAAAGCCTTGATCCCTTTCACGGTAAATAAATCCGGATCGCCGGGACCGGCGCCGACCAGGGTTAATTTGGGGTGGAAATGTTGTTTTTTGCTCACAATTAATTGGCGTTGACTAATTGATTTTCCCTGACTTCTTTAAGCTTTGCCAGAAATTCGGCTGCTTCTTTTTTGTATAATTCAGCGAATTCCTTTGTCGGCTCATTTTTATTGATTCGAAGGACATGTTCTTTGAAACTTCCTTCATCAAAAGAGAAAAGACCTTTTTCGACAAAGAAGGTATCAAAGTCATTGATTACACTCATTTGCGTATTATTCTTGGCATTTTCACCCAATAACAAGGCTTTTGCTCCCGTAATAAACACATTGTAACTGTGATAAATGGAATCGGCATAAATTCCTTTTTCCAAGGTTTTTTCAGCTAATTCAAGTTTTTCTTCTGTGTCAAACAGCAGTGTTTGTACAAGGTCGATGATCACTCCGGCGCATTCTCCGACAGCAGTTTTTACCTCAAATTTTTCTTCCTGCCCCCAGTCGATGAATTCAAAATCTTGCACTTCGCTGGTCTGAGCAAGAGGTTTTAATAGTTCGTAGAAATAATTTTTTCCTTGCCGGACATAATAATCTTTATAATATTCACCTTCGTTGGAATTTTCATCGTAATCGTTCAGCAGCCATCTGACGACTTCAGGTCCCCGTCTACTAGGAACTTTGATAACTCGTTCTGCCACCCTGCCATTTCCATTGTAATCCACACCTCCACCGATCAAAACCTGTAAAGCAGGCATCACATTTGGACCAACTTTCACTGAACTTCCATGAAAACCGATACTGGCAAATCCGTGCTGGCCGCATGAATTCGGGCAACCACTAATCTTAATTTTAATGTCATTGTTAAAGATCAGATCCGGATATTCAGTGTTGATTACCTTTTCCAATTCGGCAGCAATACCAGTCGAACTGGAGATTCCGAGGTTACAGGTATCGGTACCAGGGCAGGCGGTTATATCGGCTGTTCCATTATAACCTGGTTCGGCAAATCCAAGCTCATCAAGCAGAACAAACAGGCTTTCTAAAGCTTCTTTTCTGACAAATTTCAGCAGATAATTCTGGTCAATGGTGATGCGAATATCGTCTGCAGCATATTGATCAACAATGTCAGCAAGTTTTCTTGCCTTATCACTCGAAACATTTCCAAGTAAGAGCTTCAGATAAACCCCGTAAAAACCTTTTTGCTTTTGTTCGAAAACATTTGTTTTCAACCATCTTTCAAATTTCGATCTTTCCTTGATCTCAACCTCCGGATATTTCTTGCTTTCAGGCTGGGGAAATACTTCAGGAAAAGTCGAAATGTCGATCGGATAAACTTTTGATTTTAATGCTTTTTGTTCTTCTTCAACCAATTGAAGGAATGCTTCCAATCCGATATCGGCTACCAGAAATTTCAATCGCGCTTTTGTTCTTCTGGCTCGTTCGCCATATCGATCAAAGATCCTGATCACGCCTTCCGAGAATGGGATCAATTGGTCAACCGGCAAAAATTCTTTAGCTAAGTGAGCCAGGTATGGCTGTGCTCCCAATCCACCGGCGACCATCACCTTAAATCCACGAACTTCCTTTCCATTTTCAACTTTGACTTTAGGAATAAAGCCCAGGTCGTGGATAAATGACAATGCCGAATCCTCATCGCTGGATGAAAACGAGACTTTAAATTTCCGGCCCATTTCCTGGCAGATCGGGTTCCTCAGGAAGTATTCAAAGAATGCATGCGCATACGGCGAAACATCAAACGGTTCATTTGGATCAATGCCTGCTTTATCAGATGCTGTTACATTTCTGACGGTGTTCCCACATGCTTCACGGATCGTAATATTGTCTTGTTCAAGTTTAGCCCAAAGTTCCGGGGTGCGATCCAGGCTTACATAGTGGATCTGGATGTCCTGCCGGGTTGTAGCATGCAGGTTGCTGCTGGCAAACTCGTCAGAAAGATCAGCAATTTTTCGAAGCTGACGTGTGGTCATTTTTCCATAAGGGATCTTAATCCGAACCATCTGCACACCTTCCTGTCGTTGTCCATACACGCCTCTTGCCAATCTAACGGCCCGGAATTTTTCATCGTCAATTTCAAGGTTTCTGAATTTGGCGATTTTTTCAGCTAGATCGATAATATCCTGCTGTACTATCGGATTATCTAAACTTTCTAATTCGTTTCTGAAACTTAACATGATTGATTTTAATTTTTTTTCCTGTAACAAAAAAAGCCCTTCTCATCGAGGTGAGAAGGGCTTTTGCTTTATTTTATCTTTATTTCTTCTTTGTCTAACTTATCGAAATATTAAAATACAACAAACCGTTCACACCCATTAGGATGCTACAGCAACAACACCAGAACCAACAAGCACATCGCTTGGAGGCGGAGTCTTTTTCGTTCATTGTATTTAAAATTGTATTCATTTACTAAAATAAAATCGAATTACAAGTTTACGACTGAATATTTTGTTTTGCAAAATTATTACGATAAATAATCCTGGGCGGATGAAAATTTGTAAAATATTTAATTCGTGCCCATTCTATTTGTCAAATTCATGACTCTGCATACAGGCTAACTCTTACCTTATAGTTTTCATATTAAAATGAGGCAATCAGTGCCTGATCAATATCGGTAATAATATCTTCCACATGCTCCAAACCGACGGAAATCCTGATCAATCCATCTGTAATTCCAACTGCCAACCTGTCTTCGTGACTCAATTTGGAATGAGTTGTAGATGCTGGATGGGTTGCGATTGACCTTGTATCGCCAAGATTAGCTGAGAATGAGATCATTTTCAGGCTATCCAAAAACTTTCTTCCGCGTTCCAATCCACCGCTCACTTCAAATGTAACCATGCCACCACCCAATTTCATTTGCTTTTTAGCCAATTCGAGCTTACGATAGGAATTAAGAAAGGGATATTTTACCCAGTTCACATGATTGTTACCCTCAAGGTATTTGGCAAGCTCCAGTGCATTCTGGCAATGCTTTTCCATTCGTACAGCCAAAGTTTCAAGACTTTTAGAAAGGATCCAGCCATTAAAAGGAGAAAGAGCCGGCCCTGTATGTCTCGCCAGGAAGTGGACTTTTTCCATCACTTCCTTACTCCCGAGGACTGCACCTCCCAAAACCCTTCCTTGTCCATCGATGAATTTCGTTGCACTATGGGTCACCAGGTGTGCACCATACTGTGCCGGTGTTTGAAGATAAGGTGTTGCAAAACAGTTATCGATATTCAAAAGCAGGTTATGACTTTCAGCCAATTTCCCCAAAAATTCCAGGTCAATGATATCCAACCCCGGGTTGGAGGGAGTCTCCGCAAAGATCATTTTTGTATTTTTTTTGATCTCCTTTTCCCAGTCCTGAGGTTTGTTGATATCCACGTAAGTGTAATCTATCCCCCATTTTGGAAATAATTGGGTAGTGATCTGATGTGTTGATCCAAAAATAGAACGCGAAATCAATAAATGATCTCCTTTTTCCAGGAAGGCTGCCATACTAACGAACATAGCCGCCATACCAGATGCCATGGCCATTCCGTCTTCACAACCTTCCATTTCACATAATTTCTGAATAAACTCGTCATTGTTGGGATTGGAAAACCGGGAATAAATGTTTCCTTCTTCTTCTTCCGCAAATAGGGCTCTTGCTTGCTCTGCATCGTCAAAGACAAAGCTGGATGTCGCGTAGATCGGTGCTGAGTGTTCGCGTTGCTCCGTTCGTGGAAGCTGCGTTCTTACCGCCCTGGTTTCAAAATGTTTGTATTGGCTCATTATTTTTCTGGTATGGATCTATTAATGGTTTATTTCATATGTAGTAGTGATTTTGGCTCCGGCCTCTTCCAATGTTTTGGAAGCAGAACAGTATTTGGTGATGGAAAGCTCAATGGCTCTTTTCACCTTTTCCTCTGATAAATGCCCCCAAAACTTATAATGGATCCTGATATCAGTAAACAAAGACGGAACTTTTTCACTATCGCGATCACCTTCAATGGTGAGCTGTAAATCACGAACTTCCTGCTTTTGTTTTTTCAGGATTAAAAGAATATCGATGGAACTGCAGCTGGCAGCTGACATTAATAGTAGTTGCATGGGTCGAAATGCCTTATTACTACCTCCAACTTTTGGAGCCGCATCCGAATAAGCAACTGCGCCATCTTCATTGGTTGCTTCCAGATGAAAGGCATCATCTATTCTTTTAAGTTCGAGTTTCATTATCGGTTTAGTCTCTTAATTTACCGCTAGCGGATTTAAAAAGACCACAAAGTTGAACTGTTTTTTGAAATATAAAAATCCTAAAATTAAAAGAGAACGAATAAAATGAAAATAGGTTAGTATGATTGCAACCACTGCATGCCATGGTTTTAGGGTAGGTATCAGCTCATTTAGGTAGATAAAAATTTGCTTTCCGTACGACGTAATGAGAATGAAACTTACCACTAAAAGTATAATAAGTACAGGCAAAATAATTTTTAGATATTTGTTTAGACCAGCTCTTTTGGCTGTATTTAATTCGATTTTATTTAAAACACTTTTATTAAAATCAGCATCTAATGAGGCTTTGACTTCATATTGTTTAAATGTGTTTTTCAGAAATTCATTTTCCCTGTTTTCCATCATATCATCTCTTTACGCGTCACTTTTAGCTTCTTCTCAAAATATGTTAACAATTGTTTTCGGGCTCTGAATAATTTCGTTTTAACATTCGTTTTGGACAACCCGATTATGTTCGCTATTTCTTCAACGGGTTTTTCATGATAGTAGAACATCAGAATGATGGTTTTATTTTCCTCATCCAGTTCATCCAATGACCGGTCGATTATTTTGGTTCGCTCTTCATTTTCAACCTTATGAAATTCCTTTTCAATGTAATCCATTTGAAAGGTTTCTTCTTTTAGTTCTGTCTGTTGGTGTAGTTTCTTATTCTTTCTTAATCTGGAAAGAGATTCATTGTAAGTAATTCGAAACAACCAGGTTGAAAACCTGGATTCACCACGAAACTTTTTGATGTCTGTGTAAATTTTTACAAAAACATCTTGTGCAATTTCCTCCGCTTCTTCATTGTTTTTCAGGATTTTCATACAAAGATGAAAAACATCATTTTTATATTTTTCAACCAGCTGATTAAAGGAATTTATGTTTCCTTGTTTTACTTTCTCAATCAGATCCGGGTCAGTGGCACTTTGCATGTTTCTATTGGACGTAACAAATTTTTACCGGTTACAGAAATTTTTTGTAACCGATTCTAAAAGTGGTGCATCAAATGAATAAAATGTTGATCAAGTGAAAATAGCCATAACCAACAGGATATTGAAAGGAAAATACACGGAAGTCATCATCTGGGCTTCCGGATTAGTTTTCCTTTTTATATCGGTGAGGTTTGGACTGGATGGATTTACGGTATGTCCCTTGAAATTAGCCGGGTTCGATCACTGCCCGGGTTGTGGGTTGGGAACATCGGTTGGATTATTGCTGAATGGCAGGCTGACAGAATCTTTTCAAGCCCATCCATTGGGAATATTGGCTTTGATCATTTTGACAATAAGAATTATCTCATTAATCATAAAAAATAAATAAGAAATGGCACAGGTACTTAAATTTTTACCGGAACTGAATGGGGAGGAATTGCGACACATAGCAGAGATCTTTAAAGAAATGGCTGATGATGAGGCCGAGCAATTTGCCAAGATCTATCGCGTGAGAAGGCGTGATCCAATGATGATCCTGGTGGCATCTCTCGGAGGATTACTGCTTTTGCCTGGTCTTCAGCGATTTATTTTAGGCCAGGTCGGCATGGGAATTTTGTATCTTTTTACCATCGGTCTCTGCTTTATCGGATCGATCGTCGATATTGTTACCTACCAGAAGCTTGCTATGGAATATAATACTAAAGTAGCGAAAGAAGTTTTGTTAATAATGGATAATAATTTCGAGTCTACCTAAATAGGTGTTAAATTAGTAGTTCAAAACTCAAACTACCAAAATGAAAGAAATCTCAGTAAGGGAGCTCAAAGCCAAAGTCGATAATAAAGAGGATTTCCAACTGATCGATGTACGCGAACAAAATGAAAAAGACTTCGCAGATATTGGTGGTGAATTGATCCCTCTCAATACGATTCCTCATAATGTCGACAAAATCAACAAAAACAAGGAAGTTATCGTCTACTGTCGAAGTGGTGGACGAAGCGGCCAGGTCGTTCATTTTTTGGAAAGCAAGCACGGTTTTCAGAATGTTTTCAATTTAAAGGGTGGCATTCTGGCCTGGGCGAAAGAAGTGGATAAATCGGTGCCTACTTATTGATTTCCATTTAAAATATAGTCATCTCGATTTTTAAGTAATTCAATCGATTCAAAAATGAGTTCCATTAAACACCGTTTGTCACGTATAAAACGAAACAAATTTGTACGTGTTTTGTTAAATATTTATCTTATGAATTAATTTTAAAACCGAGATGAATACAAAATTAACCTTGACAATTGAGCAGAGTGTAATTAAACGGGCAAAAGAACATGCCAAAGAAGAAGGAAGAAGTTTGTCAACTATTATTGAAAACTTTTTGAAAGCTATAACCAAAGATAAATCAGCTGCTAACATTGAAATCAATCCATTGACAAAATCGTTGAGAGGGTCCTTTAAAGCGCCTGATAATTTTAATTACAAGGAGGAATTGATTAAGGAATTATCAAAAAAATATAGATGACATGCGTCAAATTTTAATTGATACTGATGTCATTTTAGATTTTTTCTTTGATCGACAACCTTTTGCAGATAGTTCCTCCTCTGTTATTTCATTGTGTGAATCAAAATTGATTGAAGGATACATTACACCGGTAATTTGTAGCAACTTATATTATTTGTTACGAAAGACGGCCAGCCATAACAAAGTAATTGATAAGCTGAAGAAATTAAGCTCCATTCTTGGAATACTTCCTATGGATAGGAACATTGTAATACAGGCGTTGAATTCTGAATTCAAGGATTCTGAAGATGCGTTGCAAAATTTTGCGGCGAAATACTCCAGTAACGTGGATGTTATCTTGACAAGAAATGTAAAGGACTATAGTAAAAGTGATATTGGGGTGCTCACTCCTGAAAGTTATTTAAAGTACATTATTGATAGCCATTAATCTTTTCCTGTCGCTGCTATTTTTTAATTTCCCACTTTTTCCTCTATCCAGCTTTCACCTTTACCAATAATCTCATATTTTTCCCATTCTTAAGTCACCCAAAGCAAAAACTATGGTTAAAATACATACACTCGCTGGATACATCCACGAATATCAGAAAAGCATTCAAAATCCGGAGGCTTTCTGGGAACAAATAGCCGATACATTTTTTTGGAGGAAAAGATGGGAAAAAGTTGTTGATTGGGAATTTAAAACACCTAGTGTTCAGTGGTTCATCAACGGCAAATTGAACATTACCGAAAACATATTTGAGCGGCATTTATATACAAAAGGCAATCAGCCGGCAATCATCTGGGAACCCAATGACCCCAATGAAAAGTCTAAGATTATCACTTATCAGGAGCTTTATGAAATGACTTGTCAGTTTGCCAATGTTTTGAAAAAAAACGGGATCGCAAAAGGTGACAGGGTCGTAATTTATATGCCAATGGTTCCAGAAGCAGCTGTAGCGATGCTGGCCTGTGCGAGGATTGGCGCCATTCATTCGGTGGTTTTTGCAGGATTTTCTTCTAATTCGCTAGCAGACCGGATCAATGATTGTTCAGCCAAAATGGTTCTGACATCAGATGGCAATTTCAGAGGCGCCAAGACTATTGCTGTAAAAGAGGTGGTTGATGAAGCATTGGAAAAATGTAAATCTATTGAAAATGTTATCGTACTTAAACGAACCGGGACAAAGGTAGACATGAAAATGGGCCGGGACCTATGGTGGCATGAAGAATTGGAAGGTATTTCAAAAGAAAATAAAGCCGAAGAGATGGATTCTGAAGACATGCTTTTCATTCTCTATACATCGGGATCCACTGGTAAGCCAAAAGGCGTAGTCCACACGACTGGCGGATACATGGTTTACACCCAATATACTTTTCAAAATGTTTTTCAATATAACGATGGTGATGTTTATTGGTGTACGGCAGATGTTGGCTGGATTACCGGGCATTCATACATCGTTTATGGTCCATTATTGGCTGGAGCAACAACCGTTATGTTTGAAGGTGTACCAACATATCCGCATGCAGGCCGGTTCTGGGAAATTGTGGAAAAACACAATGTCAATCAATTTTATACCGCCCCTACTGCAATCCGTGCACTTCAGGCTTATGGCCAGGAGCCATTAGAGCCCTATAAAATGGAGAATTTAAAGGTCTTGGGATCCGTAGGTGAACCGATCAATGAAGAGGCCTGGCACTGGTATCATGATCACGTGGGCAAAGGCAGGTGTCCGATCGTGGATACATGGTGGCAAACGGAAACGGGTGGAATTTTAATATCTCCCTTAGCGGGGATAACTCCAACCAAACCAGCCTATGCAACGATGCCCTTACCGGGAATTCAGCCGATCATTGTTGACAGCGAGGGAAAGGAATTGAAAGGAAATAGTGTTCAGGGCAATCTTTGTATCAAATTTCCCTGGCCTGGAATGCTTAGAACCACTTATGGGGATCACGAGCGATGCCGAAAGACCTATTTTTCAACCTATAAAAACCTGTATTTTACAGGAGACGGAGTAAAACGAGACGAAGATGGTTATTATAGGATACTAGGCCGCGTGGATGATGTGATCAATGTTTCAGGCCATAGAATGGGAACTGCGGAAGTTGAGAATGCCATCAATGAACATCCGAAGGTCATCGAATCAGCAGTAGTGGGTTATCCACATGAAATCAAAGGACAAGGAATTTATGCTTTTGTGATTGCTGATCTTACGAACAGGTCAGTGGAAAACCTGACGAATGAAATAAGAATGTCTGTAAGTAAAATTATCGGGCCTATTGCAAAACCTGATAAAATCCAGATCGTTCCCGGACTGCCGAAAACGAGATCAGGAAAGATCATGCGCCGAATTTTAAGGAAGGTTGCTGAAGGTGATCCTTCCAATCTTGGCGATACTTCAACACTCCTGGATCCGGATGTGGTACAGAAAATCATTGATGGAGCTAAAGATGTCAGTTAACTGTTAGAGGTCTGACTATCGTCTGACCTGTTTGAAATAAAAAAATCAAATTTCCTACCCAATATTTAACAATTAGTTTAATAACAAATTATTTTTCTCATGGTTTTTTTGGTATGGAGGGCCTCGGCAATTCAATACCTTCTAAACACCCTTTAAATCTGCAATGACTAGTTAACAGTTATATTTAATTTTTATTGGTGATTATTCATTTTTCGTTAGCTGAATTACGTACATTAAAAATTCAGAAATCACATTTGATGCCTGAAATCAGACATTTTTATTATTTATCAACAAAAAATCTCTTATTTTCTTACATAGCCGCAATAAATCTTTCCATTAAAATTAATCCATAAAATTAATTGAAAATCGATTCCCATTCGTACCAATTGCAATCATGGGGTAACTCATGAAAATTATTGATTGATATGACCATTGACTAATTTAGTAGTTCCTATACGGGAAATACACAAACCACAGCCGCTGAAAATAACACAACACACAGGTAGTACATAATTCAGTGGTAAAATGAGCACAGTAATCAGGTATATTTCTATCCTTGCAATAGCTCTGATGGCTTTCCATCAAAGTTTTGGACAGTGTACCAGCGAGATCATTTCTGGCCATGCCGTGTTGACTCCGAACAGAGGGTGTGCTCCTTTCTACATGGAAATCAAAAACCTTTATTCCAATTCAACAGCAGACGCGATCTTTACTGTAGACTGGGGAGATGGAACTGTTCAGACTTATCGTGGAAGTGATGACCCGGTAGATGGTGGGGCATTGGACCCGCTTTATACACCTGATTTTTCACATACCTATACCACGGGTACTACGCAATGTGGACACGATATTGTTATCGAAGCTACCAATGCTTGTACCCTGCCAGAAGATGCACGGTTAGAGTTGCAGGTCTCCATCTGGGATACAGATCAGGTTGGATTGGACATCAATCCGGGAGTATTCCGGGTTTGCCAGGGTTATGCGGCTTCTGTTGCTTTTGAAGATCAAAGCGACTGGAACTGTTTTCCACGAGCATCAAGACAAAATGATCCTCCCAGATACATTCAGTGGAGATATGAAGGTGGCACAATGAGAATTCCTGGTGTAGCCGCGGGATCTTCTGATGCCATCACTCCGGTTATGGGTACAGGTTCACGAAGCAGGACACTTAACATTCCGGCTAATGATCCGGATAATCCTGGAAATCCATATGCAGAAGGAGACAACTTTTTCGTCCGATTAAATAACTGGAACAGATGTAATCCACTGGGTCAACCCCCCGTTTCAACAACAGCCAATATCGTAGTGGTAGCATCTCCTACTCCTGATTTTGTGACGAAAAAGGAAGAAGCTTCCAATCCTGTGCAAACCACTTTTTGCGTGGGGGATATCGTCTATTTTGATAATGAGTCATTTGGCCCCGGTGGGTCGGATTTAAGCTATCAGTGGCGCTTTTATGATGGACCAACTTCTTCCGCGACCTTATTGGATACAAAAAGTAGTAGAAATCCCTTAATGACTTATACAGTAGGGGGACCGAAACTTATAAGGCTAACTGTTACAGATAGAAATGCTGTCGGCGGATGTTCGTCTGTTGTGGAAAAGACCATCAACGTGTTTCCTACCACGATTGCTCAAATAAATGCCTCGCAAACAAATTTCTGCAAGGATGAAGGTTCAGCTGACAGCTATTCTGTAACCTTTGAAGATGTATCGACCGGTACAAATTCCAATACTGAATACCGATGGGAATTCTATGATGAGAGCGGTACAATTTATCAGCGGTATCCAGCCTCGGGATTTGCCAATTCCAAATTGGGGCCCTTTACTGAGGTTTATACAGATCCCGGCAGATATAAAGTAGCGCTTTATACAAAAGATAATCTGACAGATTGTTTCACAGTGGATGAGAAATTTGTTAATGTTTATTTTAATCCTGAAGCAGATTTTGATAATTCGCTTGCTTGCGAAGGTCAGGATGTCGAGTTGTACAATCAATCAAATCTTACAAGTGTAAACGGAAATATTATTGAAACCTGGGAATGGGATTTCGATTACAATGGAACCTTCAATGCAGACCAGACTTTTACGGGTTCCATTCCTGATACCATTTCACAGTCATTTGGAACAGGGTCGAGACAAATTGCTCTTCGTGTGACGGAAGATCAAAATGGTTGTTCTAACACTTTTATCAAAAATGTTGATGTACACGCACTACCCATCGCTGATTTTACTAAAGATAAACTCGATGGATGTAGCCCGGTCGAATTGACTTTGACAAATGAGGGTCATGCCTCCCAACCGGTTACGATCAATCGCTATGTCTGGAGCGCTAACTACGGAAGTGGTTATGAAGATACATTGATTCAGGTAGTAGCTTCACCTGATTTTGCTGATACCGCGGCGCTGGTGTTTGAAAACAGGACTGGAGCTTCAAAATATTTTCCTTTTAAATTGACAGCAATCTCGACAAATGGCTGTATTTCGGAAAGCGACCCTGATTCTGTAGAGGTATTCCCGTCGATCAAACCGGGCTTTAACGATCTAAACTATGATCCATTGGCAGACAACTGTTCACCTGTGGATGTGACATTCCAGGTAGATGCTGCTACGATGGCATTAAGTCCCGCATCTTATGAGTGGAATATTTCACTGGCTGGAAACTCACTGCACAGTGAATCCAAACCAAGTTCAGACCCTCAGTTTGATTATAATTTTAATGCTTCGGGAATTAATGTAAACAATTTTAAGGTATCTCTCAGGGCAGATATTCCCGGAGTTTGTACATCGGATAGTACTATGACTGTCAAGGTCAATCCAATTCCTGTTTCTATATTTAACATTGATACATTGGATTTTAATTGCGATAAATTCATTGTAAATGTTGATGCGATCCAAAAGGGATTGGTGGAATATAACTGGACCATCAGGGATGGTTCTTCAATCTACCTTAGGGACGATCTTGGAGATAATTTCACTTACGAAGTAGACCGACCGACTACAGGGTCTTCCAATGGCAATCTTGCTTTTTATTTACAGACCAGCAACTTTTCATTCTGCGAAAGCGGTACGACAAAAGATAGTTTGGAAGTATTGCCAAAAGAGGATTTTGGGACAGCCTTTACGGCTTCACCCACAGATCTTGTTTATCCAAATACCATTACATTTCTTGACAATACTACCAATGACGGCCCCTGGAATTATCGATGGGATTTTGGCGATAGCACTTTTGCTAATAATAAGAACCCGGGATATCACGAATACGATTTCATCGGGAAGTACAAAATTAAACTCACCGTATCCAGTGATTTTTGTGTCGAGACAGATACGCAAACTGTAAATGTCGTTGCTCCTCCATTATTTGTGGATTTTGAATTTAATCCGCGTGTTGGTTGTGCACCATTGACTGTTGATTTTACCAATAAATCCATCAATGCCGTACCGGGATCTTATTTGTGGGATTTTGGCGATGGACATACTTCCGTTGTTGAAAATCCGACTTATACATTTGAAGAGCCAGGTGTTTATTCTATCAGCCTTACGGCCAGCAATGCCGGCGGCTTGACCTATACAGAGGTTAAAAATGATATTATCGTAGTGGTTGAACCGCCGGTGATCGACATCACGGCCAGCCCAACAAACCAGATCTACCCGAATACAAGGGTTGATATATCCAATAATTCGACCACATTTACTTCAAGTCCTTCCTATTTATGGCACTTTGGTGATGGTATTTATACAATAGGTGAAAATCCGGACTTTCATTATTTTGAATTACCTGGAGATTATTTCATCAGTCTTTCTGTTACTGAAAATGGATGTACACGTTCGGACTCTGTCGCGATATACATTGAAGAGCCACTGCCAGCAATGGTTGATTTTACCTATAAGCCTGGTGAGGGCTGTGCGCCTGTTACCGTTGAATTTGTTAACCTGACTGTTGGCGCTGAGGAAGATTCCTATGTTTGGGATTTTGGAGATGGTCAGGGTGAATCATATGAAAAGAATCCTACACATACTTATTATGAACCAGGAGTTTATACTGTCTCGCTTCGTGCGGAAAATATCATAGGTGTTGAAAGTGTTATCTTTAAAGACTCCATTATCGTCGTTCATCAATACCCCAATGCTGATTTTACAGTTGATCCGGATTTCCAAATATTTCCGGATGCAACTGTAAATATCAGTAATGAAAGTATGAGTGATAACAGGGGCTATTTGTGGAAATTTGGCGATGGATCGCAATCGCAATTATCAAACCCGGGAAGTCATACTTATGGCGAACCTGGCGATTATACCATCTATCTGACAGTTGATGAAAATGGTTGTAAAACTACTGATTCAACCGATATTTTTATCAAACCTGTTCCTCCTGTCGTCAATTTCGAATATCAACCGGAAAGAGGTTGTGCTCCTCTGACAGTTCAGTTTACCAATCTTAGCAAGTATGCCGATCCATCAACTTATCATTGGGATTTTGGCGATGGTTTTGGAAAGTCTAATTTGGAAAACCCAGAATATACCTACTATGAACCGGGTATTTATTCTGTCACGCTGAGGGCATCCAACAAATCAGGAGTTGTTTCTGTCGAAACGAAAGAAGAGATCATCGAGGTTTTCGAAACGCCAATAGCGAGTTTCTATGCGAGACCGGAAGAGGTAAGTGTTCCCGACGAACCGATTCACCTGACAAACAGAAGTCATGGTGCCACCAAATTCACGTGGGAGTTCGGCGATGGAGGAATATCCTATGAAGCAGAGCCTGTATATCAGTATCTGGAAACAGGCAGTTACGATATCACCTTAATTGCTGAAAACAATGAAGGTTGCAGAGATACAGTGATTGTAGAAAAAGCTGTTGAAGCGATTTTGGAAGATCTTGTTAAGGTTCCAAATGCCTTTACGCCAAGTCTTGATGGGCCATCCGGAGGTTTTGTTGGGAATAACGGGAAAAATGATGTTTTCTATCCTATTACCCGAGGAGTAAGTCAGTATCAGATGCAGATCTATACAAGGTGGGGTGAGCTTATCTATCAAACCAGTGATAAGAATTATGGGTGGGATGGATACCATAATGGAAGGGTATGTCCGCAGGATGTTTACATCTATAAGGTGGATGTAAAATACCTGGATGGGCAGGAAGAAACATTGTTTGGGGATGTCACACTAATCCGATAACACTTATGAAAAGAACTAAAATAAAATACCTGATATTCATGATAGGCTTTGTTTACATGAGCCTGTTATTTACCGGATTGGCATATGCCCAGGATCCGCAATTTTCCCAATACTACGCATCACCGCTTTATCTGAATCCAGGATTTACTGGCACCTCTGAAGCTCAGCGGGTTGCGCTTAATAGCAGGGTTCAGTGGACGCAACTGAAAAGTCCATTTGTCACTCATGCGGTTTCGTACGATGTATCGGTCGACCATTTAAACAGTGGTTTTGGAGTAATAGCGATGACGGATAAAGCCGGGTCTGCAAATTTGAGAACAACTACAATTGGAGCCTTGTATTCTTCGAAAATCAGGATCAGTGAAGGGTGGGTTGTTTCACCTGGATTAAACTTCTCATATGGAAGCAGGGGAATCGATTTTGATAAGTTGGTATTTGGAGACCAGATTGAATTCAACGGACCGACTTTGGATGATGCTATTTCTCAATTGAACAATAGGAATTATTTTGATTTTAGTTCAGGAGTAGTCATTTACAATCGATTGGCGTGGATGGGCCTTTCTGTTCATCACATCAATAAACCTAATCATTCACTTCTTGGAGAAGATGCCAGGCTACCGATGAAAACTTCCATTCATGGTGGGGTGATGATCCCATTGAAGGTGCATCCACTTGCCGGCATGAAAGTCAGCTCATTGTCTCCATCTTTTGTGTATACACAACAGGGAGAATTTCAGCAATTTGATTTTGGGTTGAACATGGTTTATGATCCGGTCTTAATCGGACTTTGGTACAGGGGACTTCCGTTACAAAAGAACTTCAATGATAAAGCCAACCAGGATGCCATCATCTTTATGCTGGGTCTAAATCTAAAGTATCTGGAGGTGGGTTACAGCTACGATATGTCCATTTCGGGAATAAGTGGAAATTCAGGTGGATCGCATGAGATATCTATCGTATATAAATTCGACGGTATCAATCCAAACAAAGTGAGGAGGAAGGATAAATTCCTGCCATGTCCGAATTATCCTCATTTTAAAAATTTTGATAAGAATTAGGGATAGGATATAATTATCGTTCAAATAATTTTTTCTTTCATACCATTTATTTTTTCTTTTTATTGAAATGAATTTCACATTGATGCGTGAATGAAACATTTCATACTATTATCCATTTTAATTTTATTGAATCAAATTTCTGGTCTAGCTCAAAATCCGGACAAAACAATTAATTTTCTGGTCTCGTCAGATGATCCTGATCATGATGCAGGGATAGCTATTTTCGAATTCAATTACCAGACGAAATCCCTCCGTTTTATCAAGGAATTTGATGCCGTAGAAAAGTCTTCTTACCTCGCTATCAGCCATGATAACCAATATGTTTACTCGGTTGCACAAAAGAAGGGTGAATTTACCGGCACCATCAGTTCATTTTACCTGTTGGATAATGGACAGTCACTTGACCTGGTCAACGAAAGAGATGTTTTGGGGGCGGGTCCTTGCTATGTATCAATCGATGAATCCGGTAGATTTGTAATGGTTGCGAATTATGTAGAGGGAAATGTTACTGCTTTCGAACTGTTTGGGGAAGGCCTGATCGGTAAACCCGTTGCCAATATTTACCACATGGGCATGAGCATCAATAAGGAAAGGCAGGAAGGTCCTCACCCGCATATGATTGTTCAGCAGCCTGGAACCAACAGAGTTTTTGTCCCGGATCTGGGGACAGATAAAGTGATGATCTATCAGTTGGAGGAATCAGGAAATTTATTTCCAGGAAATGATCCATATCTCAAAGTCGCGCCAGGTTTGGGGCCAAGACATGTCGCCTTTCATCCATCTGGTCGTTTTGGTTTTGTTCTCAATGAACTTATGTCAAGTGTGACATCTTTTTCCATTGATTCGTTAAATGGGTCGGTGAGTGAGATCAATACTCAGTCGATCTTACCAGAGGATTTTACGGAATTCAACAAATCTGCCGATATCCATATCACACATGATGGCAAATTTCTCTATGCTTCCAACCGGGGTCACAATAGCCTTGCTTTACTTACCGTCGATCAGGAAACAGGGAAAATTTCTTTTGAGAAGACATTTGATAGTGGAGGTGACTGGCCGAGAGCATTCCGTATCGATCCTACAGGCAAATTTTTATTTGTCGCCAATAAAAATTCAGGGAATATTGTGGTCTTCGAAATTGACAATCTAAATGGAAATCTTATTTTTGTTTCCGAAAATGATAAATTTCCCGGGCCACAATGTATTAAGTTCATCCACTAATTATTTCATGTACAGATCCCTTGGTATCCTCATTTTTACAGTGATCTACTCAACAGCATTTTCACAAAAGGATTATTCAAACATTTATTTCTATGTGTCCTCCTTTGACGAAGACCATTTAAGTGGAATAGCCCTCTACAATTTAAATTTTAAAACAGGCGAAATAGTCTACCTGAAAGAATTCGGTGAAGAAATAAACTCCGACTACCTCGCAATTGGAAATAATGGTGGATACCTGGTGAGTGTAGCACAGGAGGAAGGTATTAAGTCAGGCTTGATGACATCCTTTTCCATTGATAAGGAAAGTGGTCTGCTGGAATATATTGATGAATTTTATACAGATGGTCATGGTCCGTGCCATGTAGCCATTGATAACAAGGGAAATTTTGCTTTTGTGGCCCATTATGACGAGGGAGTGATTTCTGTCATCCTTCGTAATGAAAAAGGTGAATTACTGAAAATAACAGACAAAATAAAACACACGGGAAGCAGCGTCAACAAAGATAGACAAGAGAGCGCTCATCCTCATATGGTATATCCGACCCCAAGGGGTTCTTTCGTACTTGTTCCGGATCTGGGAATGGACAAGGTTATGGCTTATCATCTCAAATCCAATGGAAGGTTGAAGCCAACGAAGCAGAAATCTCTGGATCTCGAGCCAGGGTCTGGTCCGCGGCATATTGCATTTCATCCTAATGGAAATTTTGGATATGTTGTAAATGAATTAAACTCTACGGTCACGGCTTTCACATTTAATAAATCAAATGGATCAATGACGATCATTGAATCAAAAAGGTCTGTACCAGATGACTATAGTGAGAGCAATTACCTGGCTGATGTGCATTTGTCAAGAGACGGAAGGTTTCTTTATGCCTCCAATCGTGGTCATAATAGTTTGTCTGTCTTCAAGGTAGATGAGTCAATAGGGGGTATTGAATTGATTGATAATGTAGATTGTGGAGGAGATTGGCCTCGTGCATTTAATATCAGTCCTACAGGTGACTTTTTGTTGGTTGCGAATGAAAAATCAGATAATATAGTCGTATTCAGATTGGATGAAGCAACCGGAATGCTTACTAAGCTAGGTGAAAACAGTGATTTTCCGGCCCCCAGGTGTATTAAATTCCTGATTTCCTATCGTTAATTCGTGTTAATTTATAATTCAGATTTCAAATTGTATTTATATAGCTAAAAGTATAGTTTTGCACTTTCGTTTTTAAACCCATTAGCATGTCCGCAAAAAAAATAAGTACAGCATTAATATCTGTATATCACAAAGACAACCTCGAACCAATCATAAACATTCTTAAACAAAATCATGTTGTCATATATTCCACAGGTGGCACACAAAAGTTTATTGAAGAGCAAGGTGCGAGTGTGGTTCCGGTTGAAGATTTAACAAGCTACCCATCAATTTTAGGCGGAAGGGTTAAAACATTACATCCTAAAGTGTTTGGAGGCATATTGGGAAGAAGGGATTTGGAAGAAGATCGAAAACAAATGAGTCAATATGAAATCCCAGAGATTGATCTGGTCATTGTAGATCTTTATCCTTTTGAAGCTACAGTTGCTTCCGGCGCCTCAAATGATGAAATTATCGAGAAAATTGACATTGGAGGAATATCACTAATCCGTGCTGCGGCTAAAAACTATAAGGACGTTCTGATAGTTTCCAGTATGGATCAATATAAGGATGTTGAAAAAATATTATCGGAAAACAGTTGTCAAACTAACATTGAGCAAAGAAAATTGTTTGCTGCCAAAGCCTTTGATATCTCCTCACATTACGATTCAGCCATATTTAACTACCTGAACGCTGATAATGAGGTAAAAAGCTTTAAACAAAGTACAAGGAACAGTAAAGTATTAAGATATGGAGAAAATCCTCATCAGGAAGGTGTATTTTTCGGCGATATTAATGAGATGTTTGAACAGTTAAACGGGAAGGAGCTTTCCTATAATAATCTTGTTGATATTGATGCAGCGGTAAATCTGATCGAGGAGTTTGATAATGAGACAGCTTTTGCTATTCTGAAGCATACCAATGCCTGTGGATGTGCAACGGGCTCGACAGTTAAGGAGGCGTATCAAAAAGCATTTGCAGCGGATACGATCTCTGCCTTTGGTGGGGTTCTGATCACCAATCAGGATGTTGATCAGGATGCTGCAAATGAAATGCACAGTTTGTTTTTTGAAATATTGGTTGCACCATTCTTCACGGATGATGCATTGGAGGTTTTGACTCAGAAGAAAAACAGGATTCTGTTGAAGCAAAAATCCGGTCTTACTGCCAAAAAGCAATTTAAGAGCCTGTTGAATGGAATAATTGAACAGGACAGGGATTTAAAAACGGATAGTGCAGAAGAGTTTAAATTAGTCACAAAGAAGGCAACGACTGAAGCTGAAAATAAGGCCCTGGTATTTGCCAGTAAAGTGTGTAAACACACTAAATCAAATACCATTGTTTTGGCAAAAGATGGTCAGCTTTTGGCGAGTGGTGTTGGTCAGACGTCAAGGGTTGATGCACTGAAACAAGCTATCGAAAAAGCCAGAAGTTTTAACATGGAATTAGAGGGGGCAGTAATGGCATCAGATGCATTCTTTCCTTTTCCGGATTGTGTAGAAATTGCGAATGGGGCTGGAATTTCAGCTGTTATACAGCCGGGAGGTTCCATAAAAGACAAGGATTCTATTGACTATTGTGACGAGCATAATATGTCAATGGTGTTTACAGGCACAAGGCACTTTAAACACTAAAAATAAATAAGTTAAATAAAGAAATTATATTCTAATTTGTATCTTTCAGAGCCGGATTTTTCCGCTGCGATTAATTGTATGATTTAATATGGGTTTATTTGATTTTTTTACCAACGATATTGCTATAGATCTCGGAACAGCAAATACCTTGATCATTGCCAATGGTAAAATCGTGGTAGATGAGCCGTCAATAATTGCGATTGACAAACACACCAATAAAGTATTAGCAATAGGCAGAGATGCCATGCAAATGCATGAAAAAACACACGAAAATATTCGGACGATCCGCCCATTAAAAGATGGTGTTATCGCAGACTTTCATGCCGCCGAACAGATGATCCGGGGAATGATCAAGATGATCGATTCAAACAGGAGGTTATTTCCCAAGTCTCACAGAATGGTGATTTGTATTCCGTCGGGAATTACTGAAGTTGAAAAAAGAGCTGTTCGGGATTCGGCAGAACACGCCGGAGCTAAAGAAGTTTACATGATCCATGAACCTATAGCCGCCGCTCTGGGAATTGGAATTGATATCGATCGACCGATCGGTGCAATGGTCGTTGATATTGGAGGAGGTACAACAGAAATCGCCGTGATTGCCTTATCTGGTATTGTTTGCGACCAATCCATTCGCGTGGCCGGAGATACATTTAATAAAGATATTTTGGATTATATGCGTCGTCAGCACAATTTACTGATTGGTGAAAGAACTGCTGAGAAAGTAAAAATAGAAGTTGGATCTGCGCTAACTGAGCTCGATAACCCACCTGACGATTTTGAAATAAGAGGTCGGGATCTTATGACAGGTATTCCAAAGGTTATTAAGATTTCATATTCAGAAATTGCATTTGCTATTGATAAATCCGTCTCGAAGATTGAGGAAGCTGTACTGAAGGCTCTGGAGATCTCACCTCCGGAATTATCAGCGGACATTTACGAAAATGGTATCCATTTAACAGGTGGAGGCGCTTTGCTAAGGGGTCTTGACAAGAGGTTGGCATTGAAGACAAAATTACCACTTCATATTGCAGAAGATCCTTTGAGAGCTGTCGTGAGGGGAACGGGCTTTGCATTGACTAACCTCAATAAAATGAAAGCAGTACTGATGACCTGATAGCTGAATGAGTCGTCTATTTCAATTACTATATCGTTATAGAGCATTTCTCATTTTTGTATTGTTTGAAATTATCTGCTATTGGTTGATGGTAGAAAATAATCCCTACCATAGCGCTTCATTTTTTCATAGCTCTAATAGAATAGCGGGAAGCATCTACAGTACAAAAGAAGGAATTACAGGATATTTCAATCTGAGAAAAGTCAACAGAACCCTTGCTGAGGAAAATGCCAACCTGCGAAACGAAATGTTTCTACTTTCAAGACCGGTTATTATGGTTGGCGCCGTAGATTCATCAAAAATTCCGGAAGTTCCCTTCGAATACAATTTTGTGGCAGCCAAAGTGATCAATAATTCAGTAACAAGGGCACATAATCATTTTACACTAAATAAAGGTTCGGAACAAGGCGTTTATAAAGGGATGGGAGTTGTGAGCCCGAGAGGGTTAGCTGGAATAGTAAGATCAGTATCCAATGACTATGCAACAGTGTACTCTTTGCTGAATAGCAATGTTTATGTTTCTTCACAGCTAAAGAAATCAAGCACACTTTGTACGGTTAACTGGAATGGAGCGGATCCATCTTATGCTAACATCTTATATGTGCCAAGGCACATCTCCCTCAGTGTGGGCGACTCAATCCTGACATCGGGTTTTAACTCTGTTTTTCCCGAAAAAATACTGGTGGGGGTTATTGAAGAATTTTCCCTTAACGAAAGTGAATCTTTTTATAATATTAAAGCAAAGCTAGCTACTGATTTTACTAGTTTGAAATATGTTTATGTGATAGAAAACCCAAATCAGGCACAAAAAGAAGAGTTGGAAGCTGAAATAGATCAAAATGAACAGCAGTAACTACGTCGGACATATTGTTAATTTTCTCGTATTCACCTTATTACAAATATTGGTGTTTAACAATTTCGTACTGTACAATACTGCTTTCTGTTACTTCTACATAGGATTTTTATTATTCCTGCCATTTGATGTTGGTAAGATCTGGTATCTCATGATCGGATTCGTTACCGGTCTATTTATTGATATATTTAACGATACACTTGGTGTACATGCGGCTGCCTGTGTGGTTGTTGCATACATTCGACCTTATTGGCAAGGGATTAATACACCGCGGGGTGGATATGAAAACCTAGAAGTCCCAAATATCAAAACCCTTGGCTTTCAATGGTTTTTTGCCTACGCTTTTCCACTGATATTTATCCATCATTCCATATTATTTTTTACAGAGGCAGGAAACTTTCAATATTTCTTTCATAAGCTCTTAAAAATCCTGAGCTCATCCATTCTTTCTTTTAGTTTTTTAGTAATTTATCAATACTTGTTTGTCAGAAGGGTTAGATTGATATGAATGAGAGTAGAAGATATATTATCCAGATAGTCATCATTCTCATTGGGGTTGTATACCTTGTCAAATTATTTGCCATCCAAATCACAGACAATTCATACAAGGTAAAAGCCGAAGACAATGTGATGAGACCCGTTATTGAATACCCCTATCGAGGATTAATTTATGACAGGTCAGAGAAAAACCTGCTGGTCTATAATCGACCCGTGTTTGACCTGATGGTCGTTCCGCGAGAAGCAGTTATAGCAGACACAGTTGAATTTTGTCGGTTACTTGGAATTACCACAGATGAATTTGACAAGGAAGTCGTAAGAATGGAAAAGGACAAAGGGTATAAGTCTTTCTTGCCGCAGGCTTTTATCAAAATGATTTCTTTGGAACAGCTCGCAAGATTCCAGGACAAACTTGTTCAGTATCCTGGATTTTTCATACAATCTAGGACATTACGCGGTTATGAACATTCAAGCATAGCCAATGCACTGGGCTATATAGGAGAAATCAGTTCTACTGCATTAAACAATGATTCCACTAATTATTACCGACAGGGTGATTACATTGGCATCAGTGGAATAGAAAAATATTACGAAAAGGAACTTCGTGGACAGCAGGGTGTTCAGTTTAAAATGGTAAATGCCAGAGGAGTAGTTAAAGGACCTTTTAAAAATGGAAATTATGATACGCTGTCTGTACCAGGTGAGAATTTAGTTGCAACTATTGACCTGGATCTACAGGCTTACGGTGAAAAGCTTATGGCGGGAAAGGCTGGAGGTGTGGTAGCTATAGAGCCAAAAACAGGTGAAATTTTGAGTATTATCTCCAGCCCGAGTTATGATCCGAATATGTTGAGCGGTAAGGGCTTCGGCAGGAATTTCATGGATTTAACTCAGGATTCTCTTAAGCCCTTGTTTAACAGGGCAATTATGTCTGTTTATCCTCCTGGTTCTACTTTCAAACCCTTGCAGGCCCTTATCGCCTTGCAGGAGGGAGTTATCGGAGCAAGAGAACAGATCTATTGTTCAGGAGCATTGGTTGGTGACCATGCGCCTCCCGGATATTATGATGTGCACGAGGCCATCCAGAAGTCATCCAATAACTACTTTTACATCGTATTCAGAAGGGTAATCAATCGAAATTTATCTGAAAATACTTTTATTGATTCACGACTCGGCCTTGAAAAATGGAATGAATACCTCTATAAATTTGGATTGGGAAAACCCCTCGGAATAGATATTCCTAATGAAAAGGGTGGAATGATCCCCACACCAGCTCTCTATAACAGAATCTATGGAGAAAATCGCTGGAAATGGTCGACTATTAACTCTATCAGTATTGGTCAGGGAGAATTGCTTATAAGTCCGCTTCAAATGGCAAATTACGCAGCCATCATTGCCAATAGAGGATATTATTACACTCCACATATTATAAAGGAAATTGATACAACTGGTTTGCCCCTTGAAAAATACAGAATTAAACATGAAAGTGGTATTGACTCCGTTCATTTCACAACTGTTGTCGATGCAATGGAGGATGTAGTCAACAAGGGGACAGGTCTGAGGGCAAGGATTGATGGTATAGCTGTTTGTGCAAAAACAGGTACTTCTGAAAACCCCCATGGTGAAGACCACTCCGTCTTTATTGCTTTTGCACCAAAAGAAGATCCACAGATTGCTATTTCTGTTTATGTGCAGAATGCCGGGCAAGGTGCCCGGGCAGCAGCATCCGTAGCGGGATTAATGATCGAAAAATACCTGACCGGCGAAATCAAGCGTCACTGGATTGAAGAATATGCATTGAGGGGAGAATTTATTTACTGATGAGAGAGGACAGGAGTATATTAAATAAGCTGGATTGGTCGGTAATTTTGATCTACCTGGCACTCATATTAATTGGGTGGCTATCAATTTATTCAACCAACTTTGATCCGGAAAGTGGCAAATCTATTTTTGATTTATCAATCAACAGCGGCAAGCAATTCCTGCGGATTCTCAGTTGTATCATCATCATTGCAGTCATCATAACCATAGACTTCAGGATATTTGAATCTCTTGCTTACACATTTTATGGGGTAGTGCTGGCCCTGTTGATTTTTGTATTGATTTTTGGTGATGAGGTAGCAGGATCAAAATCGTGGTTCGAATTGGGATTTTTCCGACTTCAACCTTCGGAATTTGCCAAGTTTACCACTGCCCTGGCTATAGCAAGGTTTATGGCCGTTCCAAACTTTAAACTTGACAATTCGAAAAACCTAATCCGTGTAGGGTTGTTCATCGTTGTTCCCATGGCTTTGATCATTCTACAAGGAGATACTGGAACAGCATTGGTTTTTGTAGCTTTTGTTGTACCGTTATATAGAGAAGGTCTCAATCCTGTTTTCATCATTATCGGGATTTCGATGGCAGTCATTTTTATTCTTACGTTATTCGTCAGTAAACTTTACCTGGGAATCGCAATTGTATCGATTGTACTGCTCATCATCTTCTTCAATAAAAAAACTTGGCGGAAAATTGCTTTGACTGTTGCCTCGGGTGCGCTCGTATTTTCAGTAATTTTTGCTGTTGACTATGTAATTGACAATGTACTGAAACCCCATCAGCAAAATCGTATCAAAGCTTTGATCAATCCTGAATCAGATCCACGAGGATATGGATACAATGTCATCAACTCCAAAACAGCTATCGGTAGTGGCGGACTAACTGGAAAGGGGTATTTACAGGGATATTATACACAGTTTGACTTTGTTCCCGAACAAACAACAGACTTTATTTTTTGTACAGTTGGTGAAGAAATGGGTTGGATAGGAAGCCTGGTTTTGCTAACTCTGTTCGTCTTGCTTATGATTCGATTGGTCAATCTGGCGGAAAGGCAAAAATCCAGGTTTAGCCGAATTTATGGCTATTCGGTGGTGGGTATTTTCTTTTTCCATTTTGCCGTGAACATTGGCATGACAATTGGCTATTTTCCCGTTATAGGAATACCGCTACCATTTATTTCTTATGGAGGATCATCCTTGTGGGCTTTTACAATTTTGTTATTCATCTTTTTGAAGCTGGATGCCCATAGAATGCAAATATTTATTCGCTAAAGAATTTACTAAATGAGAAAGGGAATATTGATATTTATGATACCATTGGCTTGCCTGTTAATGGCAAGTTGTGAAAAGCCAATGGCTCCTGATTTCAAAAGTATTGAAAACCTAAATGTTTCCCTGAATGGCTTTTCAAGTGTCGACCTGAGCTGTGATGCCAATTTTTCTAACCCCAACAAAAACAAGATTGTCCTGAAAAATGTCAATATCGATGTTGATGTTGATGGTAAATACCTTACCACCATTGAAAAGGAGTACGATATGAAACTTCAGCCGTATGAAGACTTTACCGTACCCGTTCAGGCCTTAATAAAGTTTAAAGATATTGGTTTGGAAGATGCGTTGGCTTTGGTAAGGAATACTGCAAACGAAAGAGCATTCCATTTCAGGGGAAAAATTAAGGTAAAAATGTATGGTATGAATTTTAGCATTCCCATCGATCACAATGAAAATATTCGCTTTGAATAGCAATAAGGTAGATTAATTCCTTATTTTCCCTTTTCGTTTTACTACCAACTCCGAAGTGCTGAAGAAACAACCGCTCCTGATCAGATATTTTTTATTGGCAGGTATCTTTTTCTCTCCTATCAAAGTATGGTCTCAACTTGTCATTTCCGAAAGTGATTATCAATACAAAAGAGACTTTGCTCCGTATGAAGTTTCCAATATTGTTGGTCTGCCGGATCAACAAATGATTTTTTTGTTAGAGGATGGAAAAAGAAGGTTCAGGTTAATCCGATATGATGAGTATTTTTTTGAAAAGTGGAGTACTTCAATTGAATATAAAAGGGGAGGCAGCTTCCCTAAGTTGCTTTTGAAAGAAGATAAAGCTATAATTTTTAGGTTTTGGGCGCACGAAAAAGAAGCTTTTGCAGAAGTTAGAACATACAGTATTCATTCCGGTCAGCTTATTTCTGAAGTCAAAGAGACCATTCTGAAGTCCTCATTTGAGCTCTCAGATATAAAGATAAAATTTTCAGAAGATCTCGATAAATTTGTTATATATAATTACTGGTCGGATGATTCCCAGCAGGATTTGTTTGAAGTGTATGATTCAAATGAACTGCAAAAACGGTATACATATCAAATTAATGTACCTGAAACCCTCAATAAAAAAAAGACGGTTTATTTGAATTCGGATGGTGAGCTCTTTGTGGCGGTTGCGGATGAAGGCACTTTTAATATAGACGGATATTTTTTTGATCCTGACAATTCCGATCAACCTATTGTTTTGAATTCATCATTTACCTTTCAAAGACCTGCCAATACGATTCAACAGATGTTTGTAGTGAAACAAAGTATAAGCACCTACTCCGTTATCCTTGCGGCAAATATTGATGAAGAAATGGTGGGCATGAATATCACGTCTTTTAACGTTGTATTGAATTCTGTTTTGTTCTCAAATTCCTATGATCTTGATGAGGAGTTCATTCTCGAAACTTACTTTGACAAAATAATTACTACAGAAAACCAGCGTTCTAGATTTCTGGAAGCTCCCGAGGATTTGTCAAACTTTTACATGACAGAGATTTATTTAAATAGCGAAGGGGAAATGGTATGTATGATTGAAAATCAGGAATTCCGATCCGAATATCATGAATTATCAAAAGGAATGAATAAACCACTAAAATGGAAAGAAACGGAAGATGTCTATTATGAATGCGAGGATATTATATTAGTCAACCTCAGTTCAGTAGGTGAAATTATCTGGAATAAGGTTATTCATAAAACTCAGTCCGAAAAAGGAAAAGGATTAGGTTTATCCTATTTTTCAAAAATGTATGGGGATACACTCCGGCTGGTTACGCAGGAAGAGGCCAGAGGAGATAGTTTTTATCGTTTCGATATCAACACATCCACCGGTGAACTGATCAACCGATATAGTTTTATCGATAAGAATTTAATGTACAATAAGAATTACAGTGGCTGGATTGATGAAAGAACATTGGTAATCTGCGGATATCCTGCAAATACCAAAAGCAGGGCTTTTTACCTGGTGGAATTTTAAAATACCTGCCTCTCCAATGGCATGGTCATGCATCTCGGTCCCCCAAGTCCCCTTGACAATTCAGATGAACTGGTTTCCACTACTTCCACTCCAGCTTCCCTCAAAGCCCTGTTGGTAAATTTATTTCTGTTGTAAGAAATAACTCTTCTTGGCCCGATTGCGAATACATTCGCCCCGTCGTACCATTGTTCTTTGGATGAAAAGTCCGGATTTCCGGCACCTGTTTCTATGACCTCCAGGTAAGGCATTTCCTTTTTAAGAACTGTGGTAATGGACTCATCAATAACCTCCTCATCGAGCGTCATATTTCCATCAGAATCTTCTTTTCCTTTGCGATAAACCGTGGTTCGAAGAACGGAGTTCATTGCATCAGGATATGTAACGGCCAGATTTTCGTCTATGATTGTAAATACCGTATCCAGGTGCATGAAATTTCTTTTAGGAGGAAGATCGACCTCATAGACCCTTTCGACTTTTTCATCTTTCAGTACAGCAGCAGCAACCTTTTTAATGGCATCAGAATCAGTTCGCTCCGAAGATCCTATCGCCAGCGCCTTGTTGGAAAGAACGATCACATCTCCACCTTCGATTGAAGGAATATTGTCATTCATTGCATCTGTAGGATAGATCTGCCTGAATGAGTCTTTAAAAAGCTTATGGTTTTCAAAAATCAGTTTAATGAGGTTGGATTCTCGCTGCCGGCTGGGATACTTCATTTGACTGCAGATCACCCCATTTTGGACAACCGATGCAGGATCGCGCATGAAATATTGGTTGGGGCAGGGTTGGATGAGGTACATTGCACCATCCATTTTCTCGAGCTCCGGACATGTAAATTTTTTCATTAGCTCTTTCACCTTTATGCCTGCGATGAGCATGCTGGCGCATTCAGAGGTTGAATATCGGAAGGTGATATCCGGAACATATTTTTCTAATCCATGTGGACTCAGATTTTTCTTGAAAATATCAGAGAGTATACTTCCCTTGATCAATATTTCTACCAATAGATCGTGGAGGCGATAAACAGTTGCTCCTGTGGTTTCCCGTATTAATGTGGTAAACTGATCGTGCTCTTTCTGCATTACCTCCAGGTAGGGGACATCTTCAAATAGCAATTCCGATGTGTTATAGGGAGTAAGTCGTTCGATCTCCGGCCCAGGCCTGTGAGTAATGACGGATTTCAATGTGCCGAATTCCGAGTGAAGAGTAAGATCCATATGAAGTAGAATGATGAATTAAAAGACACAATTAACTCCAATTTGGGAGATAAGTCAATATTGTTGTGGAATTATTACGATCTCTACAATAAAGACTTATTGATTTAGCAAATTTGCAATTTGCTCAAGGTATTTTTGATCAATCTCGTCAAATTGATCTAATTCAACACTGTCAATATCCAACACCATCTTCACCTCTCCGTTTTGGAAAACAGGTGTTACGATTTCAGAACCCGTTAGCGAGCTACATGCGATATGTCCCGGAAACTTGTCCACGTCAGGAACAATAATCGTTTTCTTTTCCTTCCAGGCGGTTCCACAAACTCCTTTTCCAAATCCGATCCTTGTACATGCTATCGGTCCCTGGAAAGGCCCGAGAACGAGCTCATCATTCTCAACAAGGTAAAATCCACACCACAGGAAATGAAAGGTTTGTTTCAATGCGGCAGCGATGTTTGCCAGGTTGGCGATCACGTTTTTTTCGTCTTCGATTAATGATTTTATTTGAGGATAAAGGGACTTGTATTTTTCCGCTTTATTCGTAGTTTCCTTAATAAATAATTCCTCAGCCATCGTTTCTTGTATATATAAATAATCGATCGTCTAATATGTTTTCAACAGTTTTCAGGACTGATCTGTCTAATTGTGGGGAAGCTATTCCTTTCGAAAATTTTTTGTTGGATTTAAATAGTCGTGCTTCATCCCACAAACCCATACCTATAAATTTCTGAAGTGTTGTTGATCCCCCTTCAATAATCAAAGATAAAATTTTTCTTAGATAAAGTTTGTCCAGGATTTGATGTTCTATCTGCTCCGGGTGGAGTTTTATGTATTCAAGGTTTGGTTGAGCTTCATTTCGTTCAAGATTAAAAACCAGTGTTGTTTGTTGTTGATCAAAAAGATGAAGCTTTTTACTAAGTTTTAATTTTGGATCGATCACAATCCTTATCGGGTCCTTGCCTTCAGTGTCCCGAACATTTAACATAGGGTTGTCAAATTCAGCGGTATTTTTTCCTATCAAAATAGCGTCCTCCTCAGCCCGCCATTGATGCACCAGCTGACGGGAGTATGTATTAGAGATCCATTTGGAGTCATGATCTTCTTTTGCGATAAAACCATCTGCAGTTTCGGCCCATTTGAGAATTATGTATGGCCGTTTTTTATTATGATAAGTGAAAAAACGTTTGTTAATTTCTTTTCCACGCTCTTCCAAAACCCCTATTTCTACTTCGATATTATTGTCCATTAACTTTTGAACTCCACCTCCAGATACTTTCGGATTGGGATCCAGGTTGCAAATTACCACGCGTTTGACTTTCGAACTGACCAGGAGGTCAGCACATGGAGGGGTGTTGCCGTGAAAATTACATGGTTCGAGTGTTACATAAACAGTGGATTCGGCAAGCATGCTTTTATCTTTCACAGCATTAATTGCATTCACTTCAGCATGGCGAGATCCGTACTTCATGTGCCAGCCTTCCGCAATGATTTTGTCATCCCAAACCACCACGCAGCCTACCATCGGATTGGGGCTTACATTTCCTGCTCCGTTCACGGCAAGTTCCAGTGCCCGCTCCATAAAAGTTTTATCTTTGTCAGCCAAATTAGTTTATAAATGAGCTTTCAATATCCAAAAAGTGCAAAAGCGCTTCACAAATATATAGCAAATAAAATCTCAACTGTTTACGATGCAAAGGAAGCAGAGAATATTTCCAGGATTTTATTGATGGATTTACTAAATCTCACAGGCACGGATATCATTTTGGATGGTCCGGTTCAACACGATAAAGTGAATGGGAAGAGATTAAATGAAGCAATTGAACGCCTCTTGAATAACGAACCGTTGCAATACATTTTAGAAAGGGCTGACTTTTTCGGATTCGAACTTTATATGAATCATCATGTTCTGATCCCGAGACCTGAAACGGAAGAATTGGTCAGACTGGTCATCGAAATAGCTCCTGAAAAACCACACATTTTGGATATTGGGACAGGTTCAGGATGTATAGCCATTGCTTTGGCAAAAAGGATCATTCATTCAAGGGTAGATGCAGTGGATGTATCGGAGGAAGCGTTGGAAGTAGCTAGAAGGAATGCCAAACTCAATCTGGCGGATGTGGATTTTGTTATACAAGATATCCTATTGGTCAATGAGCTCGATAAAAAATATGATATCATCGTTAGCAATCCGCCATATATCCCTTCTTCGGAGAGAACTTCTATGGCAAAAAATGTCGTTCAAAATGAGCCGGAAGTTGCGCTTTTTGTTCCAGACAATTCTCCATTTTTATTTTATGATAAAATTGCAGAATTAGGGTTGAAATCACTTGCTGAAAACGGGTGGTTGTTTTTTGAAATTCACGAAGGAAAAGGAGCCGAACTTCGACAACTACTTTTAGAAAAAGGTTACCGAAGCATTTTCATTCACCAGGACATGCAGGGAAAAAACCGGATTTTACAGGCGGGATTTTAAATAGGCTCTCCGAAAATGAATGGGTTTTCTGAGCTGATCTTGTGGATTCCTTCGATCTGTACTTCAATTTCTTTTAAAGTTCCCAACACTAAATCTTTACTTTTTCCATTTGGAAAATTGACTACAAAAGATTGACCGGGGCCCAGCGGTATTATTCTCAAACAAAGTTCTCTTGGGAGCCATTTATCAAGTGATCGATTGGTGATGAGATTGTATTTATAATTGTTCCTGATCAGGGTTATGTTTAATTCATTTGGAACATTGAGATCATTGAAAATGCGATTGTAGTCTTTATCTGAAAAAATAATTGCCTGACCGGATTTTTGTTCAACGATGTAGGTGACTCCTTTGCTTATAAATTCATCCTCCTGGTCGCATTCAATTATCTCAATAGGATTTTGTGAATTAATTTCCTGATCGTAATGAGCTCTGAACTCAGGTCTGCAAACAAGGGCATCGACTTTATAACCAAAATTATTGAGCCAGGAAAAAGTATTTTCCGTGGCGACGATTATCGGACTCCATTCAAATGCATTATTCATCACATCTTGGTTGGATTCATTGATCTCATCGACCAATACAGATGCTTCCTGATTTTCCCTGATCACGTGATGTGAGGACATTCTTTCTATTTTTTTGTTACCTGATGAAGATGGTCTAGTAAATCTGAGATAGAATGCAGCTGTTCTTCCCGTTTTTCATACGATACAATCCATTGACCGGCGTCATCGACGTCTACTACAATGTCCGATTTTTTACTCACCTTATATCCAATTCTTTCCAGGGCATGTTTCGTCCAGGAGTAGATAGGCCCTGAGCCTTTTAAAATAATATCTTCTTCAACCTGAACAGGCAAGGAAATCTTTCCTGACAAAAAATTGAATTTCTTTTCCTCGAGGTCGAAGCATTGATTCAAATGGCCATTAATGATCAGGTCTTCGTTGACGCCCGAAAAGAACTCGCCTTTCGAATTGATAAGCCAGAATTTATCAGCAGCCTGAATGGCGAGATTGATATCATGAGTAGAGACAAGTACCGATTTGTTCCAATTATGAGCCAATTCTTTAAGCAATGTCATGATCTCAATCTTACTCGGTAAATCCAAATGCGAAGTCGGTTCATCAAGCAGAATATAATCGGTATCCTGTGCCAAGGCTCTGGCGATCATTACTTTTTGCTTTTCTCCATCGCTCATTTCTGCGATGGGTTTATTGGCTAAATGTGTAATGCGGGTTTGCTTGAGAGAATTTTTAGCTATTTGAACATCTGTCTCTTTTTTGCCTCCCCACCATCCAGTATATGGATAACGTCCCAATTCCACTATTTCTGAAGCTGTGAAATTTCCAATCACCAGGGATTCCGTCAATACCACACTTAAAATCCGTGCTTTAAGCCTGGGTTTGATTTGGGAAAAGTTGGTACCATCATAAATGATCTTTCCCTCTATCGGATCGATCAATCCGGCGATGGTCTTGAGCAAAGTTGATTTTCCGGTACCGTTGGGACCGAGTAGACAGACAAGCTCTCCTTTGTTTAGTTTTTCTTCTACAGGGCCTGCAACTGAAGCATTGTGATAACCGATATACAAGTCATTCAATTCCAGCATCGGTTAAAAAGCTTTGTGAATATTTTTATTCCTGATAATCACCCAAATGACAATCGGGGATCCAATCAAAGCCGTTACGGCATTGATTGGCAAAATATATTGACTGCCAGGCAAATGAGCGATGAGATCACAAAACAACAAAATAATACTTCCCAGAATGACAGTCGCCGGGATCAATATTTTGTGATTAGATGTATTAAAAACGGATCGAGCAATGTGTGGAACAGCAATTCCGACAAATCCGATCGGTCCGCAAAAGCCCGTCACTACACCGGTTAAGAGGCTTGTAAATAAAATGATGATAAACCGGTTGGTCTTGTAATTCAGACCCATGCTCGTCGCGTAATTTTTACCCGTAAGCATGACATTGAGCTGATTCGAAAAGAGATAAACCAGAATCACAAGGCTGACCACGACAACGAGCATGAGTATTAGTTTTTCATTGCTTACACCACTTAAGCTCCCGAGTGTCCAGAATAAAAAGTCCTGTATTTGCTCAGGCCTGGCAAAGTACTGCCAGATGCTGATAACAGAAAGCGTGATGTTCCCGATCATGATTCCGACCAGAAGCAAAACGATATTGTCCTGAATCTTGCTGGCAATGATCAGGATGATTGCCATGATAAAAGCTGCTCCGGCGCTTGCTGCAATGAAGATCAGAAAACTGAGATCGATGTCAATCTGGTTGATGATATAATTGCTGGCAGAGTATCCCGAACCTAATAAAACCAGGGCAACTCCAATGCTCGATCCGGAGGTAATTCCCAGTACAGACGGGCCAGCCAGTGGATTTCGAAACAAACTTTGCATCAACAATCCACATACGGACAATGCGCTACCGGCAAGTAAAGCTGTGATGGCTTTTGGTATCCTGAACAGATAAATGATTTTTTCATAGGCAGATCCCCCATCTCCGGCTAAAGCATTCCACAATTCAGAAAAGGGTATAAAAACACTTCCCACTAACAAATTGATATTGAATAGTGCAATTAATATGAGGATCAAAAAGAAAAATCTTCCTGAAAGAAATAAAAAGGAAGTATGATTGTCCGAGACCAAATTTCTTATTCCAGTTTTTCGTAAAAATAAAAATTGTGATCTTTTGATTGGTCAGGATAAAAGATTTTTATCAGATCTGCCAGGATCCATTCCGGATGAACGACTCCATTTTCAAAATAATCATTCCCTCCCCAATCTCCGGTTCTTAATGTGTTATTATAAACTTTGCCTGTTTTTACAGCTTTAAACTCCTCGTATCTTCCGTCTGTACCTTTCAGTGCTTCCACGCTTCTTGAAGTTCCGGGATTGATCCATACATCAGCATCTCCCGCTTCAAAAAATACAGCCTCCAGGTCGGATTGTATCCCACCGGTACTTTCATTTTGTTGCCATGGATAGTTTGCACCGGCATTGTCAAGCAGATGGCTCATATAACTGTTTCCACCCGGTAACCACCAGACATCCTTAAACGGAGCATTGACAATGACTTTTGGTTGATGGGTTTTTTCAGAATCAGAGATGATCAGACTTTTGTAATTCCTTTCAATCTCACTGAAAATGGAAACAGATTTTTCAAATTGACCCGTTAAAACGCCAAATACTTTGATCCACTCTGCCCGGCCAAGGGGATGTTCTTCCTGCCATTCTGCAGAAGGAAAAATTGTTATCCCTGATTCCGTGAGGCTGGAAAATTTTCCCAGGTCAGCCGACGACATTCCGCTGATCACAACTAGCTGGGGGTCGATCATCAAGACCTCCTCAAAATTGATATTCTGACTATAACCTACTTCCTTAATTTCTTCATTTTCAATTTTTTCCTGAATGTTAAGGTTATAGAAATAGTTCCTGCTGGATATTGCTTTGACTATGTCAATCTTGTCCAGCTCGTCCAGGTATGCGGAGTGAGTACTTGCCATTAATATTATTTTTGTCAAAGGTGCGGGAATCGGAATGAATTCATCCGGAAGATTATTGATATCGGTTGATCGGGAAACAAAGAATGTTAATGTATCGGCTTGGTCCTGGAAAGGAGAATATAGCTCAATGATCATGTCATCTCCTGACTTGATTAACCCAAAACCTGTTGCATAGCTGATTTCAACTTCTTCTTTTTCACGATTAAGTTTGCGAACATCTTTCTGAACTTTTCCGCAAGAACAAATGATCAGAATTAAAAAAATTGTGGTGAAGTACTTCATTGTTATTGAAGATATTGTAAAGGGAGCAAATGTAAGGGAAACCTCTTAAAAAAGGAAGGTCGCCACAGTTGGGCGACCTTGAAACACACACAAAATGAAACACAAACTAACTAAACCAAAAACTTAGTTACTATCTACCACTCACGCAAAAATTGAATAGTAATAAGTTTAAAAAATATAATAATACAAATATAATATTTAATTTTTCGAATATATATACTGGAATAGTGAAATAAAGTAACCGAAGAATACAAAAAAAATCAAAAAAAGTGGTTGCGCTTCTAACTAATAACCCTTAACTATCAGATTAACAGATATTTATATTGAAAAAACTGACTAAAAATTTTTTATCTTCTGAATCTATAAGTGTACTTAAGCAAAAAAACATTGTTCGGATAAGCATCCCACAGGCCTTTTCTGAGATTTCCCAAATTATTTGAAGTATTCAATGGCAGGTCGTCTGTTTTGTCCTGATTCCATACCAGGTAAAATTCCGAACCCGGAATGTACTCCCAACGGAATACCAGGTTGGACCTGAACTGAACAAAATTAAAATCGGGATCGTCAATCATAAAATCTGCAGTACCATTGCCATTATCATCAAAACCGTATTGTTCATTTTCCATGTCATAGGTTATTTGATCCTCTGTGTATTCATAAAAGCGCCTTTCATATTCTCCGTTTTTGGGATCGGTGATTTTTTTAAACCTTGAATATTCCCCTGATGAAATGAAAGGCTGACCCCAATACTGAATAGACATATTTGGTGTAATGTTGAAATTAACTCTTGCAGACAGCCGATAGGTTTTTTGGTCAATTTTTCCCACCAGGTAAATGTTTTTTGCATCCAATTCTTCCGTTGAGATGTATTGCATAGGATTGGTTTGCTTTGACAGGTAGGGATTCAGGCTTATCTGTAAAGCATTAAATGGCCGATAATTAAATTCCAGGCTGTAGTCAATGATATTATTGGTATTCTCATCACCAAAAAGGAAAAACTGACCGAACTCTACTCGCAACTTCTTTCTGTTATCTGTCCCAAACCAGTATGAGTATTCGTTGCTACCGTTATAGCGGATGGCCGGTCCTCCCCGAAGATCCGCATTGGAGATATTGGTCCCGTTTCGGACATAGGATAGGCTCATTTCCCAGAAATTCTCAAATGTAACGTAAGTGTTGATGTTGATTCCTTTATAAAGGCTAACCCCTCCAAAATCCCAATGCAGGTATTGATTACCATTCAGGAAAAAATTTCTGAGAATTCCAGCAGGTTTTAGAATGCGGTATTGGATCCAGGTCCATTGATTGATCTCATCCGTATTGATTAGAAATCCTACATCGTTGATCGCATACCCTGGGCTTCTTACTGTAACCCCTGTTTGTCCTCTGAACTTGCCGTTGCTTTTTCCAAGCTTGATGGTATTCGTCCAGCCAGAAAGTGAAAGCCGGGAAGAATCCACACTCCTGTGGTAGTTATCCGGTCGTTGAAAATATCGTTCAGAGGAAGTTTGAGTATCTAAGATGGCTTCTTCGCTGCCATTGACTTTACTATATGAAGATTCAGTTTCAAAATAATAGGTGCGGTCTTTCCAGTGATGTAAGAAATTAAGACCATAGGAATAGGCTGATTGATGAAGGAATTCCAGATGGGCATCGTCGATATTCCTGTTTGTTGCTGTAAACATCCCTCCCAAAACGGTATTTCCTTTGTTGAATTCTTTTTGCACCCGGCCAATCAAATAATTAGTGAGTGGTTCTACAGCTTCCTTTTCGATTTCACCCTGGGAATCAATCTTAGCCATTTCTTTTTTGGTCACAGATTCCATGATGCCCCATGAAAGACCATTCCTGTCTTTACCTGTCACTTTTGCAGCAGCTAAAATTTTCGTTTCATCGGGCTGGTCCAGGTATTCACCGTCTTCCGTATCCGGAACATAATGGGGAGATTGTCCGATATTTCTCGAGTAAAAAAGCCTGTTTAATGTAAACGGGCCCCCTGCGACAGATTGTGATATTCGAAAATCAAAAAGATCTTTTCCTTCAATAAAGAAAGGCCTGCGTTCATTAAAGAATAATCGATAGGCAGTAAGGTTGATTTGAGAAGGATCTGCTTCAACCTGGCCAAAGTCCGGATTAACCGTAAAATCAAGCGTAATCTCGCTTGTTAAACCAACCTTTCCATCTACACCAGCATTGGCTGACCAGTCTCGGCCATCTCCGAAAGGATTTCCTTCCTCTGGCTCGTATGATTCTAGTTTTCCAACTACATAGGGCATGATCTCCAACTGTTTCTGAGGTTTGATGCCTTCGATCCCTTCCAGTTTACCGAAATGTCTTACCCATCCCCCCTCTTCTTTAGGAAAATATTGCCAGGAAGAAAGCTCTGAATTTCTGAAAAATCTTCTGCTTACCTGGATTCCCCAGTGCTGAACAGGCTTGTTGGCAAATCTCAACTGACTTAGTGGAATTTTATATTCCGCCACCCAACCCTTTTCGTCAATACTGGTTTTAAGGTACCAGATCGGATCCCAGGTTGGGTCCCAGTTTCCATCGTTCGAGATGTACTCATCACCTTTTACCCCTGAAACAGAAGCGGTGAACGAAAATGCCGTTCGTAAGTCTTCCCGGCTATCGATGTTTATTTCTACCCAATCGCCCTCAAATCCGTCCCTTCTGGACATTCTCTTGACGATCTTGTCCGGTTCGCTGTCGAAAGCACGGATCAGGACGTAAAGGTTTTTCTCGTCGTAAAGTATTTTAAATGCTGTTGGCTGGGAAGGAGCCGCGCTGTCTGCAGGATCTCTCTGGGTGAAATCAACACCCCATTCTACCAAATTCCAGACAGGGTCATCCTCCAGACCGTCAATTTTTGGGACGGACGCTGTTATTCTTTTAGTTTGATAGGTTTTTTTATCTGTTTGGGCGTAGTTTGGCTGTAATAGGTAAAAGAATAATAAGCAAATAATTACACACCGAATTGCCATAGTTATCACGCATTACTTCACAGCGGAGGTAGTAAAAGTGATTTCATAGATGTGGCCCCTTCAATAAATAAACTGCAAGCTATCAATATTTATTGAAAAAGAAATGCTTTTGTTTTTGTAGGGGTTTTTTTGATAAAAAAGGGCTTAAAGCATAGATAAAGGGGGGGCTCACTCAAACATCTCACTCTGGGAATAAATATCTACTTCGAAGTGACGGGATTATTTGATGGCCTGTTTGATATCTTTTACGGTTTCTGGTTAAACTGAAGAGCCTCCTGGATATACATTTCAGGAGCTTTTTAATCTTTATATATATATATTCATTGTACAATTTTAAAACTTATCTAACAGTATCACCGTACATTTCATTGGCTTCGGCAAATCAGGTTCTAAAAAATTAATTCACTTCCTTAGGCTATTACAGCAAACTTGGCTCATTGAGCAAAATTAATCTTTAATTTTTTTTGGAATGGAAATATATATGTTTCCAATTCTATGTTATTTGGTATACATTAAAAGCCTTAACAACATAGATGATAAAACTAAAGAATTGATTGATAATGTAATTTTTATTATTTCAGTTCATTTAACAATTAGTTAAACATATCCCTCTGTCATAGGTTCAGGGGGGTATTATTATGCATTAAAATATAGCTTTTTAATTCCCCATCCAATTATCCCGATCCAGTGACCGGTACTGGATGGCCTCAGCCAGATGCTCGATTTTGATGTCTTCGCTTTCTGCCAGATCGGCGATGGTTCGGGAGACTTTGAGAATTCGATCGTAAGCCCGGGCCGATAATCCCAGCTTATCCATGGCTGTTTTGAGGAGGGTTTTTCCTGCTTCCGAGATGGGGCAAAGCTTTTTGATGGTTTGTGAAGGCATCATTGCGTTGTTGTACACCGAGTCAAAATCCTTAAACCGCTCTTTTTGAATTTCGCGAGCTGTGATCACCCGTTGCCGGATCACTTCACTTTTCTCATTCTTTCGCTCTGAGGTCATTTGTTCAAAGGAAACCGGGGTCACCTCGATGTGAATATCGATTCTATCCAGCAGTGGCCCGCTGATCTTCTTCAGGTACCGGTTTACTTCATGTTGGGTGTCCTGGTTATTTCCGTTTTCGGTATAAAATTCCCCGGAAGGGCTTGGGTTCATGCTGGCGATCAACATGAAATTGGCAGGAAAGCTGACGGATGCTTTCGCCCTGGAAATATTAACAATTTGTTCCTCAAGAGGTTGTCGCATCACTTCGAGGACAGTCCGTTTAAATTCAGGCAATTCATCAAGGAACAAAATTCCATTGTGAGCTAAGGAGATTTCTCCCGGTTGTGGCACTCCCCCGCCACCAACCAAAGCGACGTCCGAAATCGTGTGATGAGGCGACCGGAAAGGCCTCCTGGAGATCAGCCCTGAATCGGGTCCGATCTTTCCTGCTACCGAATGGATCTTGGTGGTTTCGAGCGCTTCGTGTAACGTTAATGGCGGTAGAATGGTAGGAAGACGCTTCGCCAGCATGGTCTTTCCTGCACCCGGAGGACCGATCATGATTAAGTATGTTACAAGTTATAACAATACTTATCTTAAAAAAACCGATTTGCTTCGGCGTGTTCAAAGATAACTAAAAGTAACTTAAAATGAAAATCGGGTTCGCGTCAATTTAGTGGGCCTATAATTTAAATGTAGCATGTAGAACCGATTTTCTGCATCTACTTCAATGCGTTCAAATAACCTTCTTACTTGAGCCCGTAACCTTAATCGAATTTCTATTTCTTCCTCCTCTGTTTTAGCCTTAGCTAATAATTTCTCAATCATTTTAAACTGATTAATATTACGCTTTATTTCTATGCCATTGTTTTCAAGTTCCTCTAACCGAGTTCTAAGTTCTTCAACTCTTTTAACAATTAATTCCTGATCTTCAATAAGCTTAATAGCATCCTGATTATATCCGTCTCGAAGTTTTTGATTATCTGTACGACTAACTTCTTCCCGAATATTAGCAATTCGTTTTTCTATTTCTTCTGACTGATATTCATAACTAGTAATTCGTTCACGTAAATGAGAAATTTGAGCTTGCCTTTCATCCGTACCTGGTAAAAACTCGTCAATATTTAGCTGTTTGAAATTTCGTAGAAATGTCCCGTAAAATTCATCGTACCGAATTGTTGGAGTATCACATTCGGGAGACAGTTTTCGACGACTCCTGTCACAATGCAGATACTGCCAGTTCTTACCTTTATTGATGTAATGCATTGGACTACCACAATTAGCACAAAATATGGTATGTGTAAATATGCTAGAAGCTTTACCGGTCTGTCCACCTGCATGACCTTTCTTAGTTCTATTTTCAGCAATCAATTTCTGAACCTGATTATACAAATCTACATCAATAGCAGGAGGGTAGTAATTTGGAATTGGTTTACCCTCAGGTACACGAGTCTTATATTTCCTATCATTCTTGCTTTTTCTTATTACTATTTTACATGGTTGAAATTCTCCAATGACTGTCCGATTATTCCAAAGCAATTTGTTGATATAACTTTTGCGCCATCCTCCAGTTTTATTTCTTTTTTCTGTTTGCGGTGGCTTCCATACATCAGGCATTTGGTTAAGTTCATTGGCTATTGCACCCGATCCTTTGCCCGCTAATTTCATTTTATAGATCAAATTGATTGCTGCTTTCACATCCTCTTTAGGAAGGAATTTTTTTTCATCTTTTTCCCCGATAACATCAACCCAAGCAGGTACCCTTTTTGTCATGATAATTTCAGAATCAGAAGCTTTCTTTCTTTTACCTTCCCAGTTCTCTAAATGGAGATCACTTTTTCTTTTAGAGTGCTTGTAAGCGACATCCATGTCTATGATACCATGAATAAGTTGATAAGCATCTGCTTCCTTAGTATAAATTTGAGGTCTATCTCCGAGTGTTACTATTTCTATACCTGCTGAAAGGATTGCACTGAATTGCCCAAATGCGTTAAATGGATTTTCCCTGCTCAATCTATCTAAGTTTTCAACAATTAATACACTAGGCTTTTTAATATTCGGCTCCTCTATAAACTTTAGAAATTCCCCTAATGCTCCTTGACTTACATGTATTCCATGAAAACCTGATTTACCAAGATCAGATAGTGAATTGATTAATATTAGCCCATTTTTATCTGCATACTCTTGTGCTAAATCTATTTGCCTACGGAGGCTGTCTCCTTCTGCTTGTTCAGGTGTGCTAAACCTTGCGTAGGAAACTGCATATTTTTGTTCTTTCATTTGATTAGGGTTTAAAAGTATTTGGTTCTTACAAATCGTTTTTGGGTGTTTGCCTGTATGACGTTCTTTACAGATTGGGCATACCATTTCTTACCTGTCTTAGTCTTTATGCTTTGGTCGTTTAACCAGTTGCTTATAGTTTGGAATTTCATGCCCTTCTTGTGCTTGCTCATTATCTTTTTGATAATGTCTTGCTCCTGCTCGTTTTCATACAAGTTCCCGCTTTCGTCAACGTCATAACCGTACGGCACCAGTCCACCAGTCTTCTTTCCTTGTTCCCGCAGTAGTGTTAGAGCTGCTTTGGTGCGCTCTCCGATTTGGTCGCTTTCGAATTCATTTAAAACTGCTAACATTCGGAACACCATTTTACCTGATGCTGTCGTTGTGTCGATTTGCTCTGACAAGGATACAAGCTCTGCACCTGCTTCATTTAGCTTAGTGCCAAGCTGTATCATGTCCTTTGTGCTTCTGGATAGCCTGCTTAGAGAATAGCACACAAGAATTGCCTTTTTGTTGAGGACACTTTGTAGAGCCTTTTGAAATCCCGGTCTCCTCTTGATGTTGCGTCCAGTAATTCCATCGTCACCAAAAATGTTTAATAGTTGGGCATCATGTAAAGAAGCCCACTGTTTTATCTTTTTGATTTGAACATCGATGGAAATACCTTCATCAGACTGCTTAGCGCTGGAGACTCGAACATAGCCAACAGCCTGTAATGGTTTATCCCTTGTTTTCATAGTAATAGAGTTTGTTTTTACTAGGGATAAATATAGTAAAACTTAAAAGTTAGTACAAACATTTAAATACATACTAACTTTTAAGCTTGATTTCAATTACCTGTATAATAGTATTTTATGAAACTTAGTTATAAAAGGATCTTTTAAATTAAGCGCTCTCCAGCCCTTAAAAAGTTTTAGCTATACAACAAGCCCAGTAAAGGGCTAATAATGCAGGAGAGCTTAGGAAAAATAGTGGAGTAAGGATTTAATTTATATTCTGCGTATGCGTTTTAGTATGCTGCGGTCCCTTTTACGCTTTTCACTGCTAGAAAGCCTCTCTTTCCTTTCTACTGGCTCGTCCAAATCATCTAATGGCTTATACCTGTATTGGTGATAAGGATCAGTGGTACGTTTCAACTTTGGGCGTTCATTTGTTTCTTCCTCAACTTCCTCGGCCTCCTCAATAACTACATCATCAGTCAAACCAACCACATCTGAGAAATCCTCGTAACCTGTAATTACAATACTTTCTGGGTTATTGGACATCATCTTATTCAACAACTGGAAATATACATGTTGCTCTTTTGGTGTCAGTTTCTGCAACCCCTGATTTATCTCTTCTCCTGAGTCTACCAACTCATTATGCTTGTTCTGTTCAAATTTCAATTCTTCCCTTTTTCTTAGTTCACTAGAAATCTTCAAGAGCAGGTCAAACACGTTACGCTGGGAATCAATTGACTTTAGAGCCAATGCATTTTGTTTCTTTTGGCGAGCCTCGAAAAAGATCTGTTTTGCGTCATCGATCAACTCTGTAATTTGCTTACTCAGGTTTTCAGCATGGACCATACCTCTCTTCTCATGGGCTTCAACTAATTTGGGTGCCATGTGCCTGTTAAAGTGCCTCCTGATGGTATCTATTGAGACGCCATACCTACGACCTAATTCATTTTTGGATACTCTGCCTTCTAGGTATTCATACTCTAGCTCTTTTCTCTTCTGCCAGCCTAGCTTACATATTCTACACTTGGACATTGTCTTATATTTTTAAAGTTCAACTTTCTTTATTTCTTCTTGCTCCTAATTCTCCAAATCAAAAAAGAGTGATTTTAAAAATTAATTAGTTGATGCGGATCGGAGCCGGAGGCTACGACCTTAAAAGAAGATATATTTACTTAGAGAATACTTATTCAATTAACTTATATAAATCATATATATATGACCCCTTTTTAGTACTACGGACATCCCTTTTTAGTATATCACGGGCATCCCCTTTTAGTATAACAAACATCCCTTTTTAGTATTACTAACATCCCCTTTTAGTATGATCTACTGATCTATTACTTTTTTTATCAGTTTCTTATAATCCTTCTTTTCTGGATTTCTAACTAAGGGATTATCTGGTTTTGGTATTAAATAGACCTTTATCCCTTTATCATATTTTTCAATCAACCTATACTCTTCCAATTGATTAAATACTGGTTCCAAGTTTCTATTATTGATTCCCACAGATCTACAAAGTTCAGAAATGGGAACGGTACATAATTCCCACTTCCTGGTTTCATAATTTACAGGTTCTTCCTCTCCTTCAACTCGTGCGTAAATCTCCGAATCAAAAAAAGAACTCATCCTTATCGAGAGGTATAAGGCCTTCGCTCTCAAACTCAATTTTGACCAAATACCAAGTTCAATAATACAATGATAAAAAGGGAAATATTTCCACCCTTGCATCATGTCTCCACGTACAAACCCTACTTTATATTTGTAATACCTGCGTCTACCTTCTTGTTCCATTTCTCTTTCCAAATAATAGACCCTCTCTCTAGTTTGCTTATTATGAAAACAATAATCCATTTCAAGCAGGTAATCTATTCCTATCCTAACACTGGTTTCCTTCATTCCTGAAAGTTTGGCTAGATTCTTTTCACTGATTTGAAACCAATTGTTGTCGAACAAATCAGCCTGTGAGCATAATACAGGATAAATTGCAAAAGTTTGTTTCGGCCATTCCCATTCCTTATTTATACTGAAATTGAAAAATCGATTCATGTTGATTGATTTCTTTGGTAGTTGATATTCTTTTGGTTTATCATAAAGTGATTCAAAATACTCACTCAATGGATTTATTCTGAGTCGTTCTTTGCGTCTTCTTTTTGCATAGTTACTAACTCCTATTTTTAACTGTTCTGTATCGTATTTTTTTCGTTTCATTGTATCACTGTTTTTAATATCACTGTTTTTATTTCTTTGAAAAAAGGGTTCGGGAAGGAAACAGTGACGGAACCTTCCCTTTCAGCCTTGGCCGAGGCGTCCCCTTTGATAACTAAAGTTTCACATTCAAATAATTAGGGGCAGGGCTGGACAGCCTAT